>Ga0065720_1003094_pt1 | contig 24304 bp, 26 predicted proteins | sample Thericmetagenome_FD_59107 | JGI IMG/M metagenome (GOLD analysis project Ga0065720, IMG submission 59107) | Thermophilic microbial communities from the Joint Bioenergy Institute, California, USA of rice/straw/compost enrichment - eDNA_2 v2... | ecosystem: Engineered > Solid waste > Grass >... | reverse complement strand
ACGACAACGGGTGGGATCGGTGTCGTTGGGGAGTACCGATCCCACCCGTTGTGGTGGGTTGCTCGCCTGGTGGTCGCGGGTCAGCTGGCGTAGCCGCGGGTGGCGATCCACTGGGCGAGGGTGTCGATGGGGAGTTGGTATTCGTTGCTGCCCTTGCGGTCGGCCGGGTCGGTGATGGTGACGGTGTTGCCGTTGTCGGTGTAGCCGGTGATGGTCAGGTAGTGGCCGCCGGCGTAGCGGTGCTTTTCGCCGTTGGTGTCGGTGACCTGGCCGACGATGTTGGCCACGACGGGGTCGCCGTCGTTGATGGCGGCCATGATGTCGGTGCGCAGCTGGTCGGTCTGTTCCTTGGTCACCGTGGGGTTGTCGATTTTGACGGCGGTGTAGCGGCCGCCGGTGTGCTGGTTGAGCACACGGGTGATGTCGTCGATGGACTTGGTGCCGTCGCGGGTGGTGCCCAGGTCCTTGGCCAGCGTGTCGAAGCTGGGTGGCTGGCCGTGGGCGGACAGGGCGATGCGGGTCGCGGCGGGGCCGCAGTAGTAGCCGTTGGGCTGCAGGGCGCCGTCGTAGCTGTCGATGCTGGCCTGCTCGGGTGCGGTGGCCGCGTTGGCCGGCACGTTGGGGATGGTGGGCTCGGCGGCGTGGGCGCCGGTGGCCGGGCCCAGGGCGAGCGCGCCGGCGGTGCCCAGGCCGGCCAGGCCGAGCAGGGCGCTGGTGCGGATGGTGCGCAGAGTCGTGCGTGTCATGCAGAAAGCTCCTTCACGGTTGGGCCGGCGTGTGGGGGACGCTCCTGCCCTCACGCTCCGTGACCGCCGGTCACCGGGGTGCGGGCCGTCAGGCCTGCTGGTGGTGGCCGTGGTCGGGCGGGGCGGCGTGCTACCCCGTGGATCGCTTCGGTCATCCCTGCCTCGCCGGGGGTGCCTGCCTGGAGGATCCCGACCTCACAGGCGGAGTGGAACCCTCGCGGGCGGGCATCCCTGCCCGGCGGGCGGGGTGCGAAGCGGCCGGTCGTTTCCGGGTGCCCAGGGTCCAACCATCCCGGGCCGGGTAGCTATCCCCAACCGCGCCCACCATCCGGCCCGGCCCTGGATTTGGCTCAACCACGCCATATCCGCGTCGTGGCGTCTCCCGGATCCGGGACGAGCTCCCCGATCCGGGACACCCCGGGCCCGGCCAGCCCCGCGCTCCCCCGGATGTCAGGAGGGCGTCCTTGCTGGGCAGAAACCGTCAGGAGGGCGTCCTTGCTGCGCTGTGTTGCGGTACGGGCCGGCGAGGGCGTGTCAGGAGGGACGCCCTGTTGACGTCTGGTGCCCAGGAGGGCGTCCTTCCTGACACGCCGACCCCGGCACTGCTGAGCGGACAGGCCGGTACCGCCGAAGCTCCCATGATCGCCGTGAGGCGGGGATGCGTCCGAAAGCACGCGGATGCCTCACCGTGATCACGAGCGATGATCACGGTGAGGCGATCATGCGGCCTGCGGCGTACGAATGCCTCACGCCGATCATGGGAGCGGCCGCACCCGTCCATGGCGCAGTGATTGGCACCTCGGCAGTCGGCCGCGTTCAGGGAGTTGGCGGTGTGCCCCCGGCGGCGACCCGGGTGGCGGCGTCGCGGGCGGTGGCGGCGCCGCGGGTGACGGCGATCCCCGTGCCGAGCCAGCCGATGACCGCAGCAGACCCGACGAAGAAGCCGATCCGGGGCGCGATCGAGGTGCCCGCCGGCGCCCCGCCGGCGAAGGCCAGCACCATGAGAACGACGAGGATCACGGCGACGGCGGCCGCAGTCAGGTTGACAGATAGGACTCGCCTGATGCGTGGATGGGTCGGCCGCCAGCCCGCGGCGATGAACGAGACGAGCGCGCCCGACGCGGCGGCGACCACAAAGGACAGTCCCCATTCTTGCCGGAATACCAGTTCGGCGATCTGCAGGGACAGGAACGGCGACTCCGCCGGGGCGGCCGCGTCCGGGTCACCCCACGGCCACGGCGTGTACGTGTGCGAACGGCCGGACGGGGTACGCCGCTCGAATCAGGGCAGCAGCATCGCCGTCGCTGCGGCCCCGGCGGCGAACAGCCCGGTGAGGACCCCGTACGCCCGCCACGCCCGCGGTGCCGGTGCGTGGCTCCGCCGGGGCACCGCGGTGCTCATCGGTTCTCCTTCACGTCGCCTGCCGCACGCTAGCGCGGTGCCGACGGTGTTATCAATGGTCCGTAAGGGTCAGGGTGCAGAGACGAAGCGTGCATCGGACGTAACGCAAGGTACCTTCCGGCCTATGGTGGAGTGGTCGGAGCTATTCGCCCTGAAGACGCCGCCGGTGGAGATCTTCGTCCGGGGCAGCGTGACGTACCTGGCCCTCTTCGCCATGCTGCGGCTACTTCTCAAGCGCGAAAGCGGTACGACCGGCGTCACCGACCTGCTCGTGATCGTGCTCATCGCCGACGCGGCCCAGAACGCCATGGCGGGCCAGTACACCACGGTCACCGATGGCGTGCTGCTCGTCGCCGTCATCATCGGCTGGTCATTCGTACTCGACGCCATCGCCTACTACTTTCCTGCGGCCGCGCGCATCGTCCGGCCGCGGCCGCTGCTGCTGGTTCGCGACGGGCACATCATCGAGCGGAACATGCGGCGCGAGTTGGTGACGGAGTCAGAGCTGCGCAGCCTGCTCCGCGAACAGGGAATCGACAACCTGAGCCGGGTCCGCGAGGCCCGCATGGAGCCCGACGGCCAGATCAGCGTCATCACTCACGTGGGCGCCCTGAGTCGGCCATCCCGCCGAAAGCGCCGGCTGTCCACGTGAGCCATGCACACCTTGACGTCTGTCAGCCGCCCGCACGTGGTCTTCTTTCGGATGGCCTGATCACGCTCCACGACCCGGCCGCACCGGGCACCTAAGGGCGGGACGTACGCGCGTCGTACGCCTCGCGGTGCGCGAGCACCGTCGTCATGTTGTTTTCGGCCCAGGTCTTGAGGCCACGCACCACCTCGAGCAGAGAGCGGCCGAGGTCGGTCAGCTCGTACGTGACCGTCACGGGAACGGTCGGCGTCACGGTGCGGGTGACCAGGCCGTCCCGCTCCAGGGATCGCAGTGTCTGGGTCAGCATCTTCTGACTGACGCCGGCCAGCGTGCGGGCCAGTTGGGAGTACCGCAACGCGCGCGGGCCGCCGCCCTTGCCCCGCGCAGGCCGCGGCAGGCCGTCGCCGCCGAGCGCGCAGAGGATCAGCACGACCCACTTGTCGGAGATCCGGTCGAGGAGTTGCCGGCTGGGGCAGGCGGCCAGAAACGCGTCGAACTGGACCTTGGCCGCCGCACGCCGCTGCGCCGCCGTCGTCGTCGCCATCCGAGCCTCCCCTGGTCGGCGGGTTCCTTACGCACTTCAAAGTGCCTTCTTCCCAGCAGAGAGTGACTCTCCAATCATGGGGCAAGTAGCCGATCGGCACCACCACGACCGTCGACAGATGGATCAGGCCGCCCCACGATCGGGCCGGATGATCCGGGAAGCGAGAAACAGGAATGTCCACACAGAACAGTGGCACCACGGTGAGCCCGTCCGACGGCTCGGAGAGCCCGGGGATCGACGAGCGTCGGGCTGGCTACGACGCCTTCATGGCTCGCGAGCTGCCCGCTGACGTCCGCGCCGAGGTCGGCGCCCTCGGTGGGCGGCCGGCGCTCGAGCTCATCCCGGCGATCGTCGCCGACGAGCAGGCGCGTCTGTTGTACCTGCACGGCGGAGCGTTCGTCATGGGATCGCCGGCCGGCTACAGCGGGTTCACCGCTCAGTTCGCCCGCCGGGCCGCCATCCGTACGGTCAGCCTCGCCTACCGGCTCGCTCCGGAGCATCCGTTCCCCGCGGCCGTCGAGGACGGCCTGGCCGCCTACCGGGACCTGCTCGGCCGGGGCAACTCCCTCGAGCCGGATCGTGCTGGCCGGGGACTCCGCCGGAGGAAACCTGGTGCTGGCCACGCTGCTGGCCGCCCGGCGGGAGGGCCTGCCGATGCCCGCGGCGGCTGTCCTGATGTCGCCGGTGACCGACGTCGCCATGACCGGCGAATCGATGCGGGCCAAGAGCGGCGTCGACCCCATCTTCACCCCGGAGTTCCTGGCCGAGCCGTTCGGCGCCTACCTGGCCGGCACGGACCCGCGGACGGAACTCGCCAGTCCGCTCTTCGCCGATCTGCACGGCCTGCCGGACCTGCTGATCCAGGTCGGGTCCCACGAGCTGCTGCTCGACGACTCGACCCGGCTGGCGGCGCGAGCGGCGGCGGCCGACGTCACTGTGACGCTCGAGGTCGTCGCGCAGGCGCCGCATGTCTTCCAGATCCACTACGAGTCGTCTCCGGCGGCTGCGGACGCGCTGGATCGGGTGGCGCAGTTCATCCGGCGGATGCTGAGCCAGCCCGTGACCGGCTGACCGGGCTGGTCTGTCGAACGGCACCGGCGGCTCGGCGCAGGCTCGGCGCAGGAAGGACGCCCTCCTGACGCCTAGTGCACAACAAGGCGTCCTTCCTGACACCGCCCCAGCGTCGCGGTTGCGCCCATGATCGCGGTGAGGCGTTCGTACGCCCTGGGCGGCGCGTGTGCCTCACGGCGATCATGGGCAGTGATCACGGTGAGGCAGGCGTACGGTTTCGGCCACCCATGTGCCTCACGGCGATCATGGGACTCGGTGCTCGGTGGCGGCGGCGCCAGGAGAGCCGATCGCGTCCAGTTCGGCCAGGTCGTCGGCCGAGAGGGTGAGCCCGGCGCCCGCGATGTTCTCGCGCAGGTGCGCGATCGACTTGGTACCGGGGATCGGCAGGATGTTCGGCGAGCGGTGCAGCAGCCAGGCCAGGGCGACCGACAGCGGTGGGGCACCCAGTCGGGCAGCCACTGTGGACAGTGCCGAGTGCTGCAGTGGGGTGAACCCGCCGAGCGGGAAGAACGGCACGTACGCGATGCCCTGCTGGGCGAGAGCATCGATGAGGGTGTCGTCGTGACGGTACGCGAGGTTGTACAGGTTCTGCACGGCCACGATCGGCCCGATCGACCGGGCCTCGGCGACCTGCTCCGGCGTCGCGTTGCTCAGGCCGAGGTGCCGGATGAGGCCCTGCTGCTGGAGCTCCACCAGCGTTTCGAACGCCTCGGCGACCGAGCCGGGTTGGGGTCCGGCGGCATTGCCAAGCCGGAGATAGACCACGTCGAGAACGTCCACATCGAGGTGCTTGAGGTTCTGGTGTACCTGGTGGCGCAGGCTTTCCGGGTCGCGGGCCGGCGGCCAGCCGCCCCGCTCGTCCCGGTACGCACCCACCTTCGTGGCGATGTGCAGCGCATCGGGGTACGGGTGCAGGGCCGCGCGGATCAGCTCGTTGGTGATGTGCGGTCCGTACGCATCGGAGGTGTCGATGTGGGTGATGCCGCGCTCGACGACCTCACGGAGCACGGCGAGGGCGCCGTCGCGGTCGGCCGGCGGTCCCATGACCCCGGGCCCGGCGAGCTGCATGGCGCCGTAGCCGAACCGGGTGACGGTGAGGTCCCCCAGCGTCCAGGTGCCGCCGGGGAGGGTAGCGGAGGCCAAGCCCATGTCTCTCCCTTTCGTATCGGGCTGGAACGGCTCATGGGCATCTCGGATGCCTTCCCCACCATCCGAAAGCAGCTCCCCGCTCGGAAGTAGGCACTCCAAAGTGCGTAACTTGCGCGAAGGAGAGAACGAGGGAGCGGTTCGGCTTCTGCCCAGCGGGGCCAACGCCCTTCTCGCTTCCCGTGATGGCCGGTGATGGGAGCGGTATTTCCATGGCCGCGGCCGCCGGGCAGAATCCCCCCGTGAGCATGGTGACCGAGTACGTACGCCTGCGGCCCCACGAGCTCGCCCGTCTTCGACATTTGCTGGCCGAGGATCCCGATGAGGCCTACGACTACGCCGGGGATCTCCAGTTAGGCGACGACGATACGAGATGTCGTCGCGAGGAATGGACATCGACAAGGCGTGGGCGGGCCTACAGTACCTACTGACCAAGGCAGGGGTGCCCGTCGATGTCATTGGCGGAGGTGAGCCCATCACTGACGAGGCGTGGGGCTATGACTCGCCCCGGCTGCTGTCCGTTGAGGACGTCCGATCAGCGGCGCGCTTCTTCGACGAGACGCCGTTCACTGCGTTGGCCCGTCACTTCGTTCCGGCTGACCTGATGGCCGCCAGTCTGCAGCCTCCAATATGGACCGAGGACTGGGCGCTTGAGTACCTGGCGCGGAACTACACGAAGCTCGTCGAGCTGTTCCGGGCCGCCGCCCGCGACAACGAGCCGATCCTGGTCTGGGGCGACTGAGCGTACGGTCAGCGGCGACGCCGTGCCGGGCGAGCCGCGTTCGGCGCACTCGTGGCGCATACCGGGGTCACTGCGCGGAATCGCTGACGCGGAGCGGCGGCGTGCGCCGGCGACTGGTGGGGCGATTCGTGTGACCGAGCGTTGTACGGACGGCGGTACTGCGTCCATGAACTTCGGCGCGACGATCGGAGCGACTGATCGCGCGTGTACGCCGCTGACGGAGGTGGGTTTCGGGGCATGTTGACCGACTATTTCCGAGCCCGGGACGGCGCTACCGCCGCTGTGGTTGATGGCCCCGACTGGTCGGGGCCGTTGTTCCCACCCGAGGGTACGGAACCGTTCGACGGGGTCGAGGCGAAGTGGATCGATCCCTATGTGGTTTTCCCGCAATTGGTGGCGTTCGTCCTGGACGTTCCGTTCGACCTGGACCTGGTGGAGCCCATCTGGGTCTGGTCGCCGGAGGAGGAGATGGGGGCGAACGGCTCCCCGGGGAGTGTGGTTGTCCAGTTTGGCGACGACGTGCGTGACGCGCTGGCCGGCGTGTCCTCGGAGCGCATACCCGAGTTGGCGGACCGTTGGGCGAGGATCGAGGAGTTCAGTTGGTCCAGTGACGGCCACGGCGACGTGGACTACCTCAGCGCAGTGGTGCGCGGTCTGGTTGGCCTGTCGCAGCGGGCGCAGGCCGCGGGCGAGCACCTGTACTGCTGGTGGTGTGTATAGGCCCGNCCCGCGCCGTCATGTCACCGTGGGCCCGGCCGCCNCGCGAGCTGGAGACATCAACCAGCGGGGTGCCGGCAGCGGGCGAGCGGAGGCGAGGCGGTGTCTGGGCGACGGCCAGGCTCGCTGGCGTANNGGTATGGGATGGTCCCCGATTTGCGACGCCGAAAACGTGGAAGGCCCCGGCGACCGGGGCCNTTAAGCGTGGAGCGGGTGACGGGAATCGAACCCGCACTGTCAGCTTGGGAAGCTGATGTTCTGCCATTGAACTACACCCGCAGGGCCGCGCGAGACGGCCAGCGGTACATCACTGTACCCGATCCACCCGGCCCGTCCACCACCCCATTCCCCCCAGGCGCCGCACCTCACGAGGCCCGCCAGATGTGGTGCTCGGCCGGGGCCAGAGGACCGAACCGCTGGGTGACCATGGCGACCTCGATCCGCAGCTCGAACAGGCGCCAGTCCACGCCCGGCGCCGCGCGGTGCCGCCGGGCCAGCCGCTCCCGCTGCTTCGGGGAGGTCACCGGCACGGCGCGGCCCGCGAGGTACGCCTCGTCGTCGGTGTGCTCGGCCGGGTAGGCGTGCAGGGCGTATCGGCCGTCGCGCTCCAGGTCCCGTCGCTTCGGCGACGGCATGACGAAGCAGTACAGGCCGCCGTCGTTGATGACCGGCGCTACCGGATGAACCCGCGGCCCGCCGTCGGCCCGGACGGTCGCGAGGTAGCCGAACGCCTGTCCGTACTGCTCGAACAGCTCCCTGACCTGCGCGGACAGCCGAGGTGCCGCCCGGGCGAAGGCCCCCCACGACACTGCCCTCGAACCCACGTTCGTCAGGGTACAGAACACAAGTACGAGATCGGAAGTCACAGGACCCGGTCCCGGTCAGGCCCGTACCCTGTTCGCCATGACCGCAGCACAGCTGATCTCGTTCGCCCGCGGGGCGCCCAGTCTGGACATTGTCGACGTTGCCGGCCTCAAGGCCGCTGCGGCCCGGGCGTTCGACGCCGACCCGGCCGGCGTCACCGCCTACGGACCGGCCACCGGCTACGCCCCCCTGCGCGAGTGGATCGCGAAGCGGCACGGCGTCGAGGTCGAGCGCGTGCTGATCACCAACGGCTCGTTGCAGGCCGACGCGTTCGTCTTCGACCACTTCGTCCGCCCCGGCGACGACGTGGTGGTGGAGAAGCCCACGTACGACCGGACGCTGCTGCGCCTGCGTGAGCTCGGGGCCAAGGTGCACCAGGTGACGCTCGACGAGCACGGCCTGGTGGTCGACGAGCTGCGCGAGATGCTCGAGGCGGGCCTGCGGCCCAAGCTCGCCCACGTCATCCCGAACTTCCAGAACCCGGCCGGGGTGACCCTCAGCCTCGAGCGCCGCCGCGCGCTGATCGCGCTGGCTCGGCAGTACGGGTTCGTGATCTTCGAGGACGACCCGTACGTCGACATCCGCTTCCGCGGAGAGCCCTTGCCGACGATGCTCAGCCTCGACGACGAGTCGGCCGAGGTCGGCACCGGGGGGACCGGCGGGGTAGTCGTGCTTGCGGGCTCCTTCACCAAGACCGTCTGCCCGGGCGTGCGGGTCGGGTACATCGTCGGCCCGGTGCCCACGATCGCGGCCATCACGAAGGTCGCCCTCAACACCTACATCTCGCCGAACATGCTGGCGCAGGCCACCGTGCACCAGTACTGCGTCTCCGGCGGTCTCGACGAGTCGATCAAGACCGTGCGGGCGGCGCTGGCCGAGCGAGCCCGGCTGCTCGCCGAAGCCCTGCGGCGGGAGATTCCCGGCGTCCGCTTCACCGAGCCCGACGGCGGCTACTTCCTGTGGGTCGACCTGCCCGAGGACGTGGACGTCGATCGGCTCGTGCCAGCGGCGGCCGAACGCGGGGTGGCCGTGGTCAAGGGCAGCGACTTCCTGCTCGAGGGTGGGCGGCACTCCCTGCGTCTGGCCTACTCGGCGGTAACTGCGGACCGGGTCGACGAGGGTGTCCGGCGACTCGCCGCCGCCATCGCGGACGTCCGCGCCTGAGGCGGTCCAGGGGTGCGAAAGGGGTCACCAAACGCGGATCAACCTGTGCAACTTGCACGTGGCTGGGGTCACTTCTGTCGTAGTTGCGACACCGGGCGCGCCGGATCTTTCGCCGTGAACGATTTTCTGATCGCATAGCCGCCAACAGCGATCGGCGTGATCCGCCGAACGCCCTCGGACATCGCCCCCCGCCCCCCACTGGGCACCGGGCGAGCCGGCCGCCCCACCCCCACCCCCCGCAACGGCTGGCTCGCCCGGTGCCCTATAAGCACCCAGGACTAGGCTGGGGCACCTGGCGGCAACCGTTCGGGGAGAGAGGCGGGGAATGGTCCAGTCCGAATCTCCCAGGCCCGGACGCAAGGGGGCCTTTCCGCTGCGTGCGGTGAGCCGGATCTTCGCCCCGGGGCCAGTCCCGCCCAGGCAGACCACACCGGCCGGTCGGAGTCCGGTCGTCGACTGGGGCTACTACATCGCCGGGGTGCGGCAGTCGGCACCGCCGCGCTCAGCGAGCGAGGCGGACGGTCAGGACCGGGCCGACGGCGGCGCGGGCTGGGACTACGCGGCGGCGCTGGCCGATGCGCGCACCCGGGACGACGCGTTCGTCTGGCTGGGTCTGCACGAGCCCACGCTGGCCGATCTGACCGACCTCGCGGCGATCTTCGACCTTGACGAGTTCGCCGTCGAGGACGCCGTCAAGGGCGGGCAACGGGCCAAGCTTGAGCAGTACGGGGCCATGACCTTCCTCGTCGTCCGGACGGCCAGCTACATCGAGCACACCGAGCCCGCCCCGGCCAGTGAGCCGGCCCCGCGCGCCGGCCGGTGGTGGGGGCGGCAGGAGCACCCGCCGGTGCCGAGTGGGCCGCGGACGGAGACTGAGGTGGTGCGGACCGGCGACCTGATGATGTTCGTCGGTCAGCACTTCATCATCACGGTGCGTCACGGGGAGGTCGGTGCGCTCGGACCCGTACGGGCCGACCTGGAGCGCCGGCCCGAGCTGCTGCGGCTCGGCCCGTGGGCGGTGGTGTACGCCATCGTGGACCGCGTCGTGGACACGTACATCCACATCGCCGCCCGGCTCGAGGAGGACATCGACGACGTCGAGTCTCACGTGTTCTCCCGGCACGTGCATGGGCGCATCGCCCGCGTCTACCAGATCAAGCGCGAGGTGCTGGAGTTCAAGCGGGCCGTGGTCCCGGCCCAGCGGCCGATGGCCCTGCTCGCCGAGGGGCGTGTGGGGGCGATGCCCAAGGAGATCACTCGGCACTTCCGGGACGTGCACGATCACCTGGTCCGCACGGTCGAGCAGGTCGTCTCCTACGACGAGATGCTGAACTCGATCCTGCAGGCGCGGCTCGCCCAGGTCACGGTCGACCAGAACAACGACATGCGCAAAATCGCTTCGTGGGCCGCGATCGCCGCCGTGCAGACCACGATCGCCGGCATCTACGGCATGAACTTCGACTACATGCCCGAGATCCACTGGCGCTTCGGGTACGGCTTCGTCCTGCTGTTCATGTTCGGCACGGCCATCGCGATGTACCGGCTCTTCCGCCGGTCCGGCTGGCTCTAGCGTCGCCCCGCCTGAGTCCGCGGGTCGGCCTCGCCGGTGGTGTCCACCGACGACCGTGGCGGCCGACGACCGTCTCTTCATGACCGCGCGACCGTCTCTTCATGATCGCGGTGAGGCGGTGGTGCGGCGCAGACCCCATGCTCGCCTCACCGTGATCGTGGCTCGTGATCGCGGTGAGGCGGGTGGCTGGCTGAACCGAAATGATCGTCTCACGGTGATCATGAGGGAGCGACTCTGGCGGGTCCTGACGGGTGGGTCTGGTGGGGTCCCCGGTGTGCCGCAGCCCGTACGGGATGCGACCGTACGGGCTGCGGAGTCTTGGTGTGGCTTGACAGCGTGGGTTGTGGCTGGGCGGCCTCAGCGCTCGTTCGGGAAGTCGAGCGCCGGATCGCCGAGCCGCTCGCGACCGGTCGGACCGGTGCCCATCGTCGATGGCGTGCCCACCGGGCCGGGTCCCGTCGGGCTCGGCTGGGACTCCCGAAGGGGCACCTCGGACGTGTCGCTCTCCTGCATGCCGGCGGACCGCTCGTGCAGCGAGTCGGCGATCCGTCCGGCACGGGCCGAGAGCGAGTCGGCCATCGAGGCGGCGCCGGCGGCCACCTTCTGCTTGGCCGACCGTTCCCCTGGCTTGCCCTCGTACCGGCTCTCGTCGAACCCGCCCATCTGCTCGTACTCGGCCCACTCCGCCTGCTGACGGCGGCGCCGGGCCACGGCCGCGCTCGCCACACCGATGGCCGCGCCGGTCAGCAGCAGCCCGCGGAGCGTGCGCATCCGGCCGCGCTTCTGCACTTCCTTCTTGTGCCGCCGCATGGCGCGGGCGCTCATCCCGGTCTCCCGGGCCTGCCGGCGCTTGGACGCCATGGTGTGCCGGGTGGTCTCCATGCCCCGCCCGGCGAGGTGGCGTGCCCGGTCGTAGGTCGGCGAGAGACGCTCCGCTGCTCCGTGGGCGAAATGTCCGGCCGCCCGCCGCAGAGCGTTCATGCTCTCCTGAAGCTCACTCATGACTTGCTTTCTGTGGTAGTGCTGCGCTGGTTTGCGACCAAACACCAGGTTTCACCTCCGTCGACCGTCCCGCCCCGGGAAGGGAGGGCATCGTTGGCTCCGCTCCGCAGGCGTCGCCACAATTCGGGACCTATCTGCCCATCCTGGACTGCGTACGGTCCCAATACGGGCGGAACGAGCAAATGGCAAGATGAAGCGCCGTAGGGCGGAGCACTCCTGAGGCGGCTCCGCACCGATGGACAGGAGTGACCGTGGGATCGATCTTCGCGACCCTGCACACGACGGCCGGGCCCATCCGTCTCGAGCTGTTCCCCAACCACTCGCCCAAGACCGTGGCGAACTTCGTTGAGCTCGCCGAGGGGACCAAGCCGTACACCGACCCCCGGACGGGCCAGCCGGGCTCGGGTCCCTATTACAACGGGGTCACCTTCCACCGGGTGATCGCCGGCTTCATGATCCAGGGCGGTGACCCGACGGGGCGGGGCACCGGCGGTCCGGGGTATACGATTCCCGACGAGTTCCACCCGGAGCTGACGTTCAACCGGCCGTACCTGCTCGCCATGGCCAACACCGGCCGGCCCAACAGTGGGGGCGCGCAGTTCTTCATCACGGTGAACAACACCCCGCATCTGAACTTCAAGCACACGATCTTCGGCGAGGTCGCCGACGAGGCGTCCAAGCGCGTGGTCGACGCGATCGCCACGACGCCCACGGGCCCGGGCGACCGGCCGCTGCAGGACGTCGTGATCGAGCGGGTCGAGATCGAGCGCACCTGATGCTCTGCCAGGAAGGACGCCCTGTTGACGCCAGACATCCAAGAGGGCGTCCTTCCTGTCATTCGGGAGTGGGGACAGCCGGGATAGTGTTGGCGCCATGTCGCAGGCGCCACCCCCCGCCACTCCCGAGGAGAGCTCGTCCCCGGCGGTCCCGTTCTGCTACCGCCATCCCGGCCGGGAGACGTACCTGCGCTGCGTGCGCTGTGACCGACCGATCTGTACGGACTGCCTGACCGAGGCACCCGTCGGGTACCAGTGCCCCGAGTGCGTGGCCCTGGGCCGGCGCACCGTCCGTGCACCGCGGACGGTCTTCGGGGGATCGACGGCCGGGGTGCACGGGTACGTCACCAAGGCCCTGATCGCCATCAACGTCCTCGCCATGATCGTCTCGATCGCCTCAGCCGGGGGCGGGGGCATCTTCGGTGGTGGCCTGGGCGGCCTGCTCGGCGGAACGACCCCGCTCACCGAATGGGGCTCGGTCTGGGGGCTCATCGAGTTCAGGGCCGGGCGCGATGGCCCGGTGGTCGCGGTGGTGCCGGCGGGCATCGCCGACGGCGAGTACTACCGCCTGCTCACCAGCATGTTCCTCCACTACGGGCTGTTGCATCTCGCGCTGAACATGTGGGCGTTGTGGGTGCTCGGCCGGGAGTTGGAGTCGAGCCTTGGCCCGGGTCGCTTTCTCACGCTCTACCTGCTGTCCGGGCTCGGCGGCAGCGTCGCCGCCTACGTCTTCGCCCCCGAGGCGATGTCGGCCGGGGCCTCCGGCGCGATCTACGGGTTGTTCGCCGCCCTGTTCGTGGTGTTCCGTCGGCTGAACCGGGATACGTCGGCGATCATCACGGTGCTGGTGATCAACCTGATCTTCTCGCTCAGCGTCCGCAGCATCTCCCTGGAGGCGCACCTCGGCGGGCTGGTCACCGGGGCGTTCATCGGGGTGGCGCTGGCGTACGCGCCCCGGGCCCTCCGCGCCCAGGTGCTGGCGGGGGCCGTGGCCGCGACCATGCTGATCCTCAGCGCCCTCGTCGCGATCAAGACGGCCGCGCTCGCTACGCTGCCGGCCGCGCCGCCCGGCCTGTAGCCGCCGCTGGGTCGCTGGAGCGTCGGTGGGGTCACGGGACGCGCGTCGGGCCCGGAACCGGGTCCGGCTCGGCGCCTGCGGTAGGACGTGGATGACCCCAAACGGCGTGGCGCCCGTTTTCTGCGGGGCGGGCCACATGGTTGGGCAGGCCATGGGTGGGCGAGCGGGGCAGGCCGGAGGTCGCCGGGCTGGCTCACCGACGGAGTGGGGTGACACCGGGGGTGGCCGGTCGTGCCACTGGGGCCTAGGCCGTACGGTTGAGTAAGCCTTGCGTGTGCCAGACTCAACTTTCATTTGACATCTGGCGGCCGCGTGGCAACATTGAGCGTGGGTCGCTCAACTATGGATGGACCTGAAGCGTGGCGCCCGGGGTACCGGCGCCTCATAACGGTAAGACGTGGAGGAACTGGACATGGCACGTGCGGTCGGCATCGACCTGGGCACCACCAACTCCGTGGTGAGCGTGCTCGAAGGTGGTGATCCCCGGGTCATTGAAAACGCCGAGGGTTCCCGCACCACGCCGTCGATCGTCGCGTTCGCCAAGAACGGCGAGGTGCTCGTCGGTGAGGTGGCCAAGCGGCAGGCGGTGACCAACCCGGACCGGACGATCCGCTCGGTGAAGCGCCACATGGGCACCAAGTGGACCATCGACATCGATGGGAAGAAGTACACGCCGCAGGAAATCTCAGCCCGGGTGCTCATGAAGCTCAAGCGCGACGCCGAGGCCTACCTGGGCGAGACCATCACCGACGCGGTGATCACCGTTCCGGCGTACTTCAGTGACGCGCAGCGTCAGGCGACCAAGGAGGCCGGTGAGATCGCCGGGCTCAACGTGCTGCGCATCATCAACGAGCCCACCGCCGCGGCCCTGGCCTACGGCCTGGACAAGGGCGGCAAGGAGCAGACCGTCCTCGTCTTCGACCTCGGCGGCGGTACGTTCGACGTCTCGCTGCTCGAGCTCGCCGACGGCGTGATCGAGGTCAAGGCGACCAGCGGTGACAACAACCTCGGTGGTGACGACTGGGACCAGCGGATCATTGACCACCTGGTCAAGACCTTCCGCGGCCAGCACGGCATCGACCTGTCCCAGGACAAGATGGCGATGCAGCGGCTCAAGGAGGCGGCCGAGAAGGCCAAGATCGAGCTGTCGGCGGCCACCACCACCAACATCAACCTGCCCTACATCACGGCCGGCCCGTCGGGTCCGCTGCACCTGGACGTGACCCTGAGCCGCGCCGAGTTCCAGCGCATGACGCAGGACCTGCTGGAGCGGTGCAAGGGCCCGTTCGAGCAGGCCATCAAGGACGCGGGCATCAAGGTGTCGGACGTGGACCACGTGATCCTCGTCGGTGGCTCCACCCGTATGCCGGCCGTGTCCGACCTGGTCCGGCAGCTCACCGGCAAGGAGCCGAACAAGGGCGTCAACCCCGACGAGGTGGTCGCGGTCGGCGCGGCCCTGCAGGCCGGCGTGCTCAAGGGCGAGGTGAAGGACGTCCTGCTGCTCGACGTGACCCCGCTGAGCCTGGGCATCGAGACCAAGGGCGGCATCTTCACCAAGCTCATCGAGCGCAACACCACGATCCCGACCAAGCGGTCGGAGATCTTCACCACGGCCGACGACAACCAGCCGTCGGTGCTCATCCAGGTCTACCAGGGTGAGCGTGAGATGGCGGCCCAGAACAAGAAGCTCGGCACCTTCGAGCTGACCGGCATTCCGCCGGCNCCGCGGGGCGTGCCGCAGATCGAGGTCACCTTCGACATCGACGCCAACGGCATCGTGCACGTCAGCGCGAAGGACCTGGGCACCGGCAANGAGCAGTCGATGACCATCACCGGCGGCTCGGCCCTGCCCAAGGATGAGATCGAGCGGATGATGCGCGATGCCCAGGAGCACGCCGAGGAGGACCGCCAGCGCCGGATGGAGGCGGAGACCCGCAACCAGGCCGAGGCGCTGCAGTGGCAGACCGAGAAGTTCCTGGCCGAGAGCGGGGACAAGCTGCCGCAGTCGATCCGCGACGAGCTGAACGAGGGCCTGTCGGAGCTGCGGGGTGCGCTCGGCGGCTCGGACATCAACCGCATCAAGTCGGCCCAGGAGAAGCTTGCCGCGACGGCCCAGAAGGCGGGCTCGGCGCTCTACAGCAACGCGCAGCCGAGCGGCGGTACGAGCAGCACCGGTACCGCCGGCGGTGGCGAGGATGTCGTCGACGCCGAGGTTGTCGACGACGATAAGAAGTAGTCGATGACGACAAGAAGCCAGTCGATGGATCGCGAAGAGAAGGCGGTCCCGGCGGACGCCTCCCCGAGCCGCGAGCAAGAGCGCGGCCGGGCTGGCTCCGCCGGGACGGCCCGGGAGCAGACCGTGAACGAGACCACCCACGAATCAGCCACCTGAGACGGCGCCGGACGCCGCTGCCGAGACCACCGCCGCCGCGGCCCCGGCCGACCAGTCCGAGCCGGCGGAGTCGGCCGCGTCGGCTGAGGCGGCCGAGGTCGTGGCCGGTACGTCCGCGGACGCGACCGCCGATACCGCCGCGACCNCCGACANCGCCGAACAGCCCGAGCCGGCCGAACAGCCGGACGTGGAGGCGCTACAGGCCGAGCTGGCCTCGCTGCGGGCCCAGCTCGACGAGCGGACCGAGGACCTGCAGCGGGTGACCGCGGAGTACGCGAACTACCGCAAGCGGGTGGAACGGGACCGGCTGGCGGTGGCCGAGCAGGCNACCGCCCAGGTCATCACCGCGCTNCTGCCGGTGCTCGANGACCTCGANCGGGCCAAGGAGCACGGTGACCTNGTCGGCCCGTTCGCCCTCGTGGCCGAGCAGCTGACCTCGGCGCTGGCCAAGTTCGGGCTGACCGGCTTCGGTGAAGTCGGNGACGCGTTCGACCCGACNCGNCACGAGGCGGTCNCCCACCAGACCTCGGCCGACGTNACCGAGCCGACCTGCGTCACGGTGATGCGGCGCGGGTACCTGCTCGGCGAGCGGCTGCTGCGACCGGCACTGGTCGCGGTGGCTGACCCGGAATCACAATGACGATCGTTCTGGCGTCGACCGTTCCGGTCGTCCGGCCTGGAATGGGTCGGGTCGGAACGGTCCGGCCCGGAATGGCTGAGGCTCGCTCGTTGTTCGCCCGTTCCGGCGACGTCGGCACGGTCGGCGTCGCCGGAACGGACCGATGCGGTTGGGGGAGGTGATCTCGTGAGCTCCAAGGACTGGCTGGAGAAGGACTACTACGCGGTCCTCGGGGTGCCCAAGAACGCCTCCCCTGACGAGATCAAGAAGGCGTACCGTCGGCTGGCCCGCGAACTGCACCCCGACCGCAACCCCGGCAACCGGGAGGCCGAGGAGCGGTTCAAGGCCGTCTCCGAGGCGTACGACGTGCTCTCGGACGAGCGCAAGCGCCGCGAGTACGACGAGCTGCGGTCGCTGTTCGGTGCCGGCGCGTTCCGCCGCAGCGCCCGGGACCAGTACGGCAGCCCGTTCGACCTGGGCGACTTCATGGGCGGCCGGATGGACGACCGCTTCGGCGGAGCGGGCTTTTCCGACCTGTTCGGCACGATCTTCGGCGGGATGGGGCGGCCCGGTCGGCGCGGCCCGCAGCGCGGGCGGGACGTCGAGGCCGAGGTGACGCTCGACTTCGCCGACGCGGTGTTTGGGGCGACCCTGCCGATCACCCTGCGCTCCCCGGGTGTCTGCGACACCTGCCAGGGCAGCGGGGCCCGGCCGGGGACCTCGCCGCGGACCTGTCCGGTCTGCCGGGGAACGGGTCTGGTCAGCACCAACCAGGGCGCCTTCTCGTTCACCGAGCCGTGTCGGGAATGCCAGGGTGTGGGCACGGTCGTGGACGAGCAGTGCCCCGAGTGTCGGGGAACGGGCGGGGTCACCAAGACCCGCACGCTCAACGTCCGCATCCCGCCCGGCGTGGCCGACGGGCAGAAGATCCGGCTCGCTGGCCGGGGCGAACCGGGCGAGCGGGGCGGCCCGGCTGGCGACCTGCACCTGCTCGTGAAGGTGCGCCCCGACCCGCTGTTCGGCCGGGAGGGGGACGACCTCACGCTCACCGTGCCGATCAGCTACGCCGAGGCCGTCCTGGGGACCGACCTGCGGGTGCCCACGATGGACGGTTCGGTCACGGTCCGGGTAGCGGCCGGCACCCCGAGCGGCCGGACCCTGCGCGTGCGCGGCCGGGGCGTTCCCAAGCGCGACGGCGGGGCCGGCGATCTGCTGATCACCCTGGAGGTTGACGTGCCGACGGCGCTGTCGCCGGAGGCGCGCAAGGCGCTGGAGGAGTACGCGCTGCACGCCCCATCGCCCAACCGGGAGGCCATCGACGAGGCCGTGCGGCGTAACGAGTTTCGTGGCAGCCACGCGCGCCGCGAGTAGCCTGGGCGTAGAGGGCGAGGGATCCGCATGAGTGCTGACTACCTCTTTGCGGGAGTCTCCGCGGAGGGCGCCGACAACGCGAAGGTGCTGCTCATCTCGGTGGCAGCCCGAATGGCGGGCATGCACCCCCAGACGCTGCGCCAGTACGACCGTCTCGGTCTGGTCCAGCCGGCGCGGACGCCCGGCGGCGGGCGCCGGTACAGCATCCGGGATGTGGCGCTGCTGCGGGAGGTGCAGCGGCTCAGCCAGGACGAGGGCGTCAACCTCGCGGGCATCAAGCGGATCATCGAGCTGGAGTCGACCATCTACGAACTCCAGCAGCGCCTGGCTCAGGCCGAGGCCGAGCTGGCCCGAGCCCGGGCCCGGCTGGCTGAGCTGGAGAGCCTCGGCTACCCCCGGCGCGACCTTCTACCGACCCGGCAGCAGACCACCACCACCGCCCTGGTCGTGTGGAAACCGCGCGACCAGCGGTGACGCCGGCGGATCGCTGACGCCGGCCCCCGACGTCGGCGGCGGGCGGGCGTGGTGACGCCAATCGACCGGTGGCGGACCCGCTGCGGCCGTCACCGGTCGGGCGCCGGGTCGAGGAGCGAGTCGAGCGGCACGGATGGGTCGGCCAGTCGATCGAGGTCGACCGGGACGCCGTCGTGGCCAGCACGGACGAGACGCTCGAGCGCGGGGCCGTCGTCCCAGGAGTTGACGTTCATCGCAGCGAGGACGCGGGCCTGCCGGGTCCAGAAGACCACGACCTGAGGGCATTTCCCGTCCACCAGCCCTTTCGGGCCCCGGAAGACCACCCGGTCGTAGCCGCCGGGCTCGACGTGACCGCGATACTCCATGCCCAGGTCGTATTGATCACTGTAGAAGTATGGAAGCCCGTCGTGAACGGCCGGTAGGCCGAGCATGGCCCGGGCGGCGACCGCGGCGCTGTCGCGCGCGTTGGCCCAGTGCTCCACCCGCAACGATCGCCCCAGCCGAGGGTGCTCGAACTCGGCGATGTCACCCGCCGCGAAGATGTCGGGGTCGCTGGTGCGCAGCGAGGCGTCGGTCAGCACCCCGTCGCGCACGGCGAGGCCAGCTGCGCCGGCCAGGTCCACATTGGGCCATGCGCCGATGCCGACCACGACCAGGTCGGCGGGCCGGGTGGTGCCGTCGGTCAGCTCGACCGCCTCGACGCGACCGTGGCCGCGCAGCCCGCGGACGGATCGGCCGGTGAGCAGGTGCACACCGTTGGCCTGGTGCAGGTCGGCGAAGATCTGAGCCGCCTCCCGCCCCAGCACGCGCTGCAGAGGCAGCGTCGTCGTCTCCACGACGGTCACCCGGGCGCCGCGCTGCCGAGCGGCCGCCGCGACCTCCAGCCCGACCCATCCGCCACCGATGACGACCACCTCGGCGTCCGCCGTGAGGCGGGGCGCGAGCCGCTCGGCGTCGGTGATCGTGCGCAGAGACAGCACACCGTCGAGGTCGGTCCCCGGCGCCGGCAAGGGCCGCGGGGTGCTGCCCGTGGCGAGCAGGAGCTTCGCGTAGCGCAGCCGCCGACCGTCGGCCGCGACCACGGTGTGGGTAGATCTGTCGATGGTAGTGACCCGGACGCCGGTCAGCAGCGTGACGTCGTGCTCGCGGTACCAGTCGGGCGCGTGGACGAACAGCGACGCGCGGTCGGCGTCTCCGGTCAGGTAGGCCTTCGACAGCGGTGGTCGCTCGTACGGCGGATGGGGTTCGTCGCCGATGAGGAGGATGGGTCCGGCGAAGCCTTCTTCCCGCAGCGTACGGGCGGCGGTGGCCCCGGTCAGGCCGCCGCCCACGATCACGATCGGATCGGTTGCGTCCTGACCGGTCTTGTCCGGATCGGTCACTTGCTCGTTGGTTGCGTGCTCGTTAGTGGCGTACTGGTTGGTCACGGTGAGCTCCGATGCAGCGTGCGCAGGGACGGGGTGATCAGGCCGAGGAACTCGGCGCGCAACCGGCGGTCCGTTTGCAGGTCGCCGAGGAAGGCGTACGTGGTGGTGCGGGCGTCGGTGGCTCGGGCGCCCCGCACAGTCATGCACAGGTGCTCGGCCTCCACGACGACGCCCACGCCGCGCGGACGCAGCCTGGCATCGAGCCATTGCGTAATTTCGGTAGTTAAGCGTTCCTGTACCTGGGGGCCGCGGGCGTACCGTTCGACGAGGCGGGCCAGCTTGGACAGGCCGACGAGGCGATCGCCGGGCAGGTACCCGACGTGCGCGCGCCCGAGGAACGGCAGCATGTGGTGTTCGCACAGCGACGCGATCGGGATGTCGCGGACGAGGACCAGCTCGTCGTATCCGGCGTCGTTGGGGAAGGTCGTGAACGCGAACGGTCGGGGCGTGAGCAGGTCGGCGTACGCGCGGGCCATCCGTCGCGGGGTGTCGGCGCGTCCCTCGTGGTCGAGCGTCACCCCGAGCGCACGAAGGAAGTCACGGGCGGCCGCCTCGGCCGCAGCGAGATCGCGGACCGCGGCGCCGGTGGACCGGTCTCCCGCCCCGTCCCGAATCGCGTCGGTCGCGGCCAGGTCCGTCGGCGCCGCTGCGGCCATCGCCTGCCCGTTCATCGGCGGGGCCGCCGATCGTGGGGCCGGGGGCGCCACCGCCTGCGCGGCCGCTGTCGCCGGGCTCACCGACGGCGGGGGCACGGTGCCGTTGTCGATCGATCCGGCCATCCGCCCTCCATTTCCACCAACGGCTGTTGTCGGAAATCGTGGCCCACGGCCGAGCGATTTTCAATAGCCCGGGTTGGAGATAATCTGGCGTTGTGGGCGACCGTACGTGGCAGCTGGTCGCCGCGCTGGCCGATCCGGTGCGGCGGTCGCTCTACGAACTCGTACGGCGGCGACGGCGCCCCGTGACCCGCGAGGAGGCGGCCCAGGCGGTCGACATCTCCCGCAACCTGGCCGCGTTCCACCTCGACAAGCTCGTCGATCTCGGCATGCTGCGTGCGCGGTACGAGGCCCCGGCCGAGCGACCCCGCGGGCGGGGTCGTACCCCCAAGGTCTACGAAGCGACCGGCGACGGGCTTACGCTGACCGTCCCGCCCCGGCGGTACGAGCTGCTCGCAACGATCCTGGCCGGCGCGGTCGAGGCGGCCGACGTCACGGCCGTGGCCCGGCGTCAGGCCGCGGCGTACGGTCACGCCCTCGGCCAGAACGTCGCTGCCGGGGAGGGCACGTCGGTCCAGCGGGCCACGCGGGCCCTGGCGGAGCTCGGCTACGAGCCGCGGCCGGAGTCGGGTGGGATCGCCTTGGACAACTGTCCGTTTCACCCGCTCGCCAGCCGGCACATCGAGCTCGTCTGCGGGCTCAACGTCGAGTTCGTGGCCGGCGTGCTGAGCGGTCTGGGATGCGCCGACCTGCGGGCCGAGCTGGCGCCGCGCCCCGGCGCGTGCTGCGTGGAGATCCGGCGCCAGTAACGAGATCCGGCGCCGACGGCGATCGTCCATCCGGGATGGTCGGGGTTGCCTGATTGCGAATATTTGATTTGATCGCCGGTCGGGCGGGTCGTCGGGCCGGGGTCGTCCCCAGGCGGTTGCCGAGGTTCGGCAAAACCGGACGTACTGTGAAGGGTGTGCTTGTGCGTCAGGAGGGGCCGTGGGTGAGGCACGAGGTGCCAGCGGTGGCTCGCGGCGCCGGGTCGGCGCTGCGCACACCACCGAGCTGGCGGAGGTAGCCGATGCGGCCAGCCGTGACGCGGACGGCGTCCCGGTCGAGCTGCTCGGTGACTTCCTCGAGCGACTGGTCGAGGCGGCCGGGTCGGGTCGCCGGCTGAACCGGGCGTCGCTGGAGCGTATCGGGGCGGCCGGGTCGCGGGCGGCCGAGATGGGCGTCCCCTTGGGACGGACCGTCGAGCTGTACGTCTCGGCCGCGTGGCGGCTGTGGCGTCGGTTGCCGGCTGTGGCCGAGGCTACCGACGCCGAGCAGGTCCGGCTCGCGGGCGAGACCGTACTCCGCGTCGTGAACGACGGGCTGGCGGCCCTGGCCGACGGGTACCTGGTCGCCCGCCGGCAGATGGTCCGGCGCGAGGAGGCCCTGCGCCGGGAGCTGATCGACGACCTGCTGCGCGGCGACCCCGACGTCGCCGGCATCGTGCAGCGGGCCGAGCCGTTCGGGCTCGACCTGGCCCGCCCGCACCAGGTGGCCCTGGCCCTACCCGGCCAACGGCTCACCGAGATCGTCACGGCGACCGGCCGGCTCGAGCGGGTGATCCTCGACCGGTTCGGCGACCGGGAGGTGCTGGTGGCCGCCAAGGACGGCATGCTCGCGGTGCTCGTGCCGGGCACCATGGCGCCGCCCGGTCGCCGGCAGGGGCGCCGCGACGCCGGTGAGCTCGGGCAGGTCATGCTCCGGGCCTTGGAGGCCATCCCCGCAGGGGCGCCCTGGCGGGTGGCGATCGGCCGCCCCTACCCCGGCGCGTTCGGCATCGCCCGCAGCTACGAGGAGGCGCGGGAGGCGCTGGACCTGGGCGGCAAGCTCGACCTGGCCGACAACGTCGCCTACGCGGAGGACCTGCTCGTCTACCGGATGCTGCTGCGGGACCAGTCGGCCATCGCCGACCTGATCGAGGGCGTGCTGACCCCGCTGACCACGGCCCGGGGCGGGGCCGACCCGCTGCTGGAGACCCTCGAGGCCTACTTCGCCTGCGGCGGCGTGGCGACCCACACGGCTCGGCGGCTGCACCTGTCGGTGCGGGCCGTCACCTACCGGCTCAACCGGGTCCACGAGCTGACCGGCTACGACCCGACCAACCCGGCCGACTGGTTCACGCTGCACGCGGCCGTGCTCGGGGCCCGCCTGCTCGGGTGGCCGCACCGCCCGCTGCCCCGGATCAGCTGAGCCGACCGCCAGCGGGTCGGCACAGACATCGATTCGACGGCCGGCGTTCTTTGCCGGTGGCCGGCAACAAGTCACCCTCAGTATTGGCCCGTGACCGCCCATGCAGTTCCTGCGGTCCTGGCGGACTCTGGAAGCTCAGACACGCCCTTGACCCGCGAGGAGGCGGTGATGACGACACCGATCGTGGCTGGCCCACCGGGCCAGGCATCGGTGTCGTGCTGCCGTTGTCCGGTCGGGTCCCCGGCGCCGACAGGCTTGATGAGGAGCGGGGTTCCACGGTCCCGATCTCTCCGGCGCCGGCAACAGAGCGATCTCCGACACTGGCCCGTCTGATCCGGCATCCGCGGCGCAGGCCCCGCCGCTACGGCGATCCGACCACCTTCGGCCGTTGAGGCGCCCGACCGATCCGTATTGGACAGACGCTCAATCGCATAGGCCGGTGTCGAGCTAATCCCGTCCGCGACGGTGCTTGCGTCGTCGCCTATCGGCCGAACGGGTACACCGGCCAATCTCCTGCGGAATCTTGGAAAGGAGTGGCGATGCCCATTACGTCCGAGCGACTCAGCCCACTGCAAGGGATGTTGGAAGAGCAGTTCGAGCAGCTGACTGAGGAGCTCACGCGGCTCACGATGCACGCCACCACGCCCGAGGTCATCGGGTACGACCAGCACGGGCTCGAGGCGCAGATCGCCGCCACGCGGCAGAAGCTCGCCGAGACGACCCAGGCCCTGCAGCGCATCGCCAGCGGTACGTACGGTAAGTGCGAGCGCTGCAACCAGGAGATCCCGCCGGAGCGGCTCGAGATTCGTCCGCACGCGCGCTACTGCGTGCCCTGCCAGCAGGCCGTCGGCTCCTGAGTCGACGAAACCCACGACCGGGGGTGGTGGGCCGGCGGACCCACCAACCCCCGTCGTCGTACCTGGCCCCGTCGTATGGGGCCGGTCTTCGTACGGTGCCCCCGACGCATGGGCTGCCCCGCCGTACCGCCCGGTCGTCAATCGGGGCGGCCCCCGTCGCGCGGGCGACCGGCGCCGGCGGGCCTGCGTTCGCTACCGGCGCCGGGTCACCGACAGCTCGTCGCCGGTCCGATCGACGAGCACCGTGTCCCCGTCGCGGATCTCGCCGGCGAGCAGCGCCCTGGCCAGCCGGTCGCCGATCGCCGTCTGCACGAGCCGACGCAGGGGCCGGGCGCCGTACACCGGGTCGTACCCATGGCTGGCCAGCCACGCGCGGGCTGGCTCGGTGACCTCGAGACCCAGCCGGCGGTCGGCCAGTCGGTTCCGCAGCCGGTTGAGCTGGATGTCCACAATGGACGTCAGGTCGTCGGTCGACAGCGCGTGGAAGACCACGATGTCGTCCAGCCGGTTGAGGAACTCCGGCTTGAAGTGGCTGCGGACCGCGGCCATCACCGAGTCGCGGCGCTGCTCGTCGGAGAGCGTGGGATCCGCGATGATCGCTGANCCGATGTTCGANGTNAGGATCAGGATGGCGTTGCGGAAGTCGACCGTACGCCCCTGCCCGTCGGTGAGGCGCCCGTCGTCGAGCACCTGCAGGAGGATGTCGAAGACCTCGGGATGGGCTTTCTCAACCTCATCGAGCAGGATCA
>Ga0065720_1019528_pt1 | contig 24305 bp, 20 predicted proteins | sample Thericmetagenome_FD_59107 | JGI IMG/M metagenome (GOLD analysis project Ga0065720, IMG submission 59107) | Thermophilic microbial communities from the Joint Bioenergy Institute, California, USA of rice/straw/compost enrichment - eDNA_2 v2... | ecosystem: Engineered > Solid waste > Grass >... | reverse complement strand
CGTTTCGTGACCATACGGCTGCGCGAGCCGCTGCCGGTCGGCTACTTTGTCACCGTGAATTATTCGCCCGATGAATCGGTGAGCGGCGGCGGCGAACCGTATCTCCTGCCGTTCAGCGGGCTCATGCTGCCCAATCCCGGCTACCACGCGGCTTATCTGTCGGGCTTCGAAGACGGCACGTTCCGGCCGGACAGAACGGTAACGAGGGCGGAGATTGCGGCCATCCTGGCCCAAAATCTGAATCTTCCCGAGCATGCCGTTTATCAGGGGTTGTTTTTGGACGTGCCTTCCACGCACTGGGGCTGGTTCAATATCGAGCGGCTGAAGGGCGCCGGTCTCCTGGTCGGCGATACGGACGGACGTTTCCGCCCGCAGGATGCCCTCACGCGGTCCGAAATGGCGATGATCGCGGCCAAGTGGATTGAAGCCGATCTCGGAGTTCTTCCGCCGCAGGCGTTTCCCGATGTCGCGGTCGGGCACTGGGCCGCCTCCGCCATCGCCGCCGTTCAGCGCGCCGGCATCGTCGCCGGATTTCCCGACGGCACGTTCCGACCCGAAGCGCTGCTGACCCGCGCGCAGGCGGTGACGATCATCAACCGTTTGCTCGGCAGAAATCCGTTCGAGAACGGCGGAAACCCGACATGGCCCGACGTCGGCGCGGATCACTGGGCTTACGCGGAGATCGAAGAAGCTTCGCACAGCCACGAATTTATGTACGATGCCGCCGGCAATGAATTGCGGACGAATTGATCGGGTTCATATTCAGGAATGAATCGGCAAGACGTTAACCGATTTGGAATGAGGGGTTGCCCGGCTGACCTGCGCCGGACAGCCCCTTTTTCCGGTTTATTGCCACAGTTGAATGAGCCGGTTCAGCCCGCAGGCGGCGATCCGCCGATTGAAAACAAAAAATCACGCCCCGCACGGCAACAGAACGCCGATGCGGAACGTGATTTTTTTGATCCCATGCCGGTATTGCGTTAAATGTTGAAAAATCCGACCGCGCAGTTCAAGCTTACGGCAAGCCCCGCGCTCCGCCGCCCGCTTTATTATCGGGCTTTTTCGGGCAGCGCGGCCTGCTCGCCCGGTTCGATATGCACATGCACCCGGTATACGCCGTGCGCTTCCATCAGTTCCTTCTCGACTTCAGACGAAATGTGATGCGCGTCCGTAATGTCCAGATTCGGCCTGACCAGCACAACGAGATCCACAACCGTGTTGTTTCCGTAGTTTCTGGCCCGTATATCCCTTACGCCCTTCACCCCGCGGATGGACAGGACGGCTTCCCTGTAGGTCCGGAGCTTTTCCTTGTCAAAGGCGTCGGTTAACGCCAGCGCGGCCTCCCGGAAAATGCCGAATCCTGTTTTGCAGATGAGCAATCCGATGGCCAACGCGGCCAACGGGTCCAGCCACGGAAGCCGGAATTGCGAAGCGGCGATGCCCGCCGCGGTTCCCAGGCTAACCCAGACGTCCGCAAGATTGTCCTTGGCCGCCGCCTTGACGGCCTGGCTGCCGGTTTTCCCGGCCAGCCGGCTGTTGTACCGGTAAACGAGATACATCGCGGCGGCGCAAAACAGCCCCGTCCACACCGCGATCAAGTCGGGCGATTGGCTCTCGCCTTTGAACACGGCGGAGGCGGCTTCATACAGCACCTGGATGCCCACGGCAAACATGATGAAGGACGCGACCAGGGACGCGACCGTCTCCGATTTCCAGTGGCCGTACGGATGGTCTTCGTCCGGGGGACGCCGCGAAAGCCTGAGCCCGATCAGCACCGCCACGGATGCCGCAATATCGGTGGCGTTGTTCATTCCGTCCGCTTTCAGGGCTTCGGAACCGGAAAAATAGCCGACGACCAGCTTGAGCGCGGATAAGACGATGTACGCGCAAATGCTGATCACGGCGCCCCGTTCGCCCAGCTTCAAATTGTTGTACTTTTCCTGATCCAATGGAAAGTCCCCCGTAACATTCTTTAACATTCTTATGTTAACAGTTAAAGGCGATGTGGGTCCAGAGCAACGTTTTTACCCCGGGCTAACTGTTTGTTGGGGGACTAAAAGTTTTTCGCAATGGAAAAAAGCAAATTACCCGTCAGTCCATTAGAAGCGCCTCGGCGATGAGCTTATCGAATTTTCGGATATCCACACCTTTTTGCAATTTCACTTTAATATGGCCGGCTTTGGTCCACAGTTCCACTTCAGCAGTAGCATCAAGAAATCTTCCGGCGTTTTCCGTGGACCACATATAAATGTTGCGATTCCCTATTCATTCGTCAATACCAAATGGTCAACGAATAAACCGCCCGCTTCCGTCTCCGGAAACGGGCGGCGGTATTGCCGCCGGATCTGCGGCCGAAAAAAGTTTATATAGTCGCTCTCGTGTTTGCTTCTTTGCCGATCTTTTTCATCAATTCTTCGTAAAAATGCAAACAGGCCGCTTCTTCCCACAGAAAATCCTTTTCGCGCGTCCTTTTCCCGTTCTCGCAGCAATATACATACCATCTGTTACTCCGGCGCTCCATGCACAACCGGTTGTCGTGCCCCCCGCCTTCCAGCGAGTAGTATTCACGAGGAACGCCTTCCTGGTTCAACAGTATCAGAAGTTCCTCTTTTGTCACCTGTCCTCACACCCCCCAAACCCATGTTGTTCGTCCATTCGCTTTTTTCACCCGCAATAAGCTCTCTCATCAGCAAGAAAAGCGACGAAGCGCACAGCAGCAAGCCGAGCGCATTCCATATCACAAACAGCGCGTCCACCCGGCTGCCGGAAGCAGTCGGGGCGAAGTCCATACCATTTACCATTGTGCCGGATGAAGCGCTTTCTTCACCGAAATTTGCTGTCTCGGCAGAGTCACGAGATACGTCATGATTTCCTGCAGGCGCTTCCGCAAAAACGGTTGCGGCAACGGACAGCAAGCCGAAAAACAGCGCAGGCCACACAAGGAATCCGATGCCTTTCATGACATTTTCCTTTTCACAATCTGTTTTTTGAACCTACTTTAACATGTCAAGTTAAAGTGTAGTTAAAATTTTTACAAATATTATAAAATTGAATGCTGTACGAATTCTAAAACACAGCCTGGCCCGATGCGGGCGACTCATGCGCCGCATAAAAAAGACGGCGGAACCCCCCGCGGTTCCCGCCGCCAACTGGGCCGACGTACACATGGATCAGAGCCAAAAATGCCCGTCCCGCATTTCCACTTGGCTATCCCCATATGCCAATCACGACGACGCCGGCCGTGATGACGATCGACGCCAGAATCCGCCTGATTCCCTGCCTTTCCCGCAGGAGCAGAATCCCCATCACCGTGCCGAACACGATGCCGATCTCCCGCATGGGCGCAAGCTGCGCCACCGGCGCGAGCTTCAGGGCAAGCAAAAAGAGCAGATATCCTCCAGGCAAAATCACGCCGCCGATCAGCATGTATTTCCAGTTCACCCTCAATTCCCGCCTTACGCCCGCCGCATTGAAAACCGCCCAACTGAGGCCCAGCACTCCTCCCAGATGGGAAAATTCGTTGAGCACCACCGGCGGCACGTAGCCAATGCCGATCTTGTCCGTCACGATATAGCCGGTCACGCAAAGGCCCACGGCAAATGCCAGAAGCGGCGCTTTGAAGGACGAAGGTTCGCCGATTTTAAGCTTCAATTTGAAATTGCTGAGCACCCAGATTCCCGTGACAATGGCGGCGACGCCAAGCCAGCCGAAGACGGTCAGCCGCTCATCCAGCAGCGTAACGCCGATCAGCGGCACCAGAAGCGGACTCACCCCCCTCATGATGGGATACACCTGCGACAAATCCCCCGCGGAGTAGGTGGCCGCTACCAGATTCATATAGAGTCCGTGCAACAACGTGGTGGCGATGACGAACACCAGCCCCATGCCGGCAAACCGGCCCGCGTCCCATTCCATGATGACCCACGGCAAAAAGGCGATGACGCCAACCAGATTGCAAAACCAAAGGAAAATGTTTTTGTCCAGGCTTCGCTTGGCGAAAAGGTTCCAAAGCGAATGGAGAAATCCCGAACCGATGACCAGCAGAATGGCGATGCCGAACATCCCATCATCCGCTTTCCGTTTTGAAATATCAGCAAATGTAGTTAAAATTAAATATATTTAACCATTTTCCTTCTTGCCCTTTCAACAAAAGGCGGACACTCCGCCGCCGTGCAAAAGGAGCTCGATGGCATTGACGCTGCAACTGATTTCCCTGATCGGCACCCATTTCCTCGTGCCGTTTGCGTTCCTGATTGCCGCCGGCAACAAACCGCAAAACAAAATTGCGGGTTTGAGCTGGATGTTTCTTGCCCTGGTTTACATCATATACATCTATAACACGGGAGTCTGGGACTGGTTCGGGTACTGTTTTCGCTATGTGTGGATATTGGCCTTGCCGTTGGCGCTGCGCCGGGCATACCGCAATTTCAGGCAGGCGCCCCTCCGGCCGGAGCGCTCCCTGAAGGCGTGGAGCCAAGCGGCTTTTCCCTTCATGCTGAGCCTGGTGTTTCTGTTCATGGCCGCCTCTTCCCTGTTTGGACGCCATTACGGCGGGGAAGCCGTCGAACTTCATTTTCCGCTGAAAAACGGGACTTATTACGTCGCGCAAGGCGGAAACGCGCCCATCATCAACTATCACAACAGCTACCCGCCGCAAAGGTTCGCTGTGGACATCGTCAAAATCAACGCCTGGGGCTTCAGGGCGAAGGGGTTTTATCCGGACGACCCGCAAAAATACGCCATCTACGGCGACCGGCTTTACAGCCCCTGCCGCGGCATTGTGCTGACGGCGGTGGACGGCTTCGAAGACCGGGCGCCGTCGGACTTTGCCAAGGGCCTGCCTGAAGGGACGCCCGCCGCCGGGAATCACGTCGTCATTGCCTGCAACGGCGCGGAAGTGCACATCGCCCACATGCAAAAGGGCAGCGTGCGGGTGCGGGAAGGCGATGCGGTGGACGAAAACAGCTGGATCGGCAATGCGGGCAATTCCGGCAACACTTCGGAACCGCATCTGCATATTCACGCGGAGCGAAACGGCGTCGGAGCGCCCGTCACCTTCGGCGGCCGCTTCCCGGTCAGAAACAGCCTGATCCGCTCCTCCCGGTAAAGGAGCATGCCCTGAAAAACAATAAAGGCGCATGCGTTCGCGCCGTATCGCTTGCTAATATAACTATCCTCCCGTATGGTTGAGAAAGCCGGGGAGCCTCATCATTTTATTATGTCGGGCGGATGTGCCTGATCATTCTGGCAACCTGTTCGCTAATCCTCCGTTTCCATTCCGGCGCATCATATCTGCTTTCCGCCAGGCATTCCCGTATCACCTGTTCGACTGTTGCGGGGTCCAGACGGTGGTTGCCGTCGAATGCCGCTTCAAAGAGATCGGCAAATTGCGAGATTGTCATCGGCACGATATCAAGAGCCATCTTGGAATCATCAGGCCGGTACCACACACCGATTCTGAACGTTTCGGCGGTGTTTGTGTCGATTTGATTGGCGATAAATAGTCCGTACACACGTTTGCCCCGCTGCGAATAATAATCCGCCACATCGGCGACATGGCGCCGGACCGGCTCTCCTTCGGCAGCTTCCTGGCGCGATGAAGAGGTCAATGTGACCTCGACCACGATGACAAAGGTTTCAAATTCGAATATCATATCCGGACCGCCGCCCGGAGCCGGGCTGAGCGGCAGAAACTCCTGGTCAATCCTGAAACGCCTTGCCTCCCAAGGCGCATTCACCAATGAGTTGATGGCCAAAAATGCCCGCCACAATACCCACTCCAAATAAGCGGGTCCTTCCCCTTGCGGAATGATCCCGCCTCTTTTTGCCGGTTGAGTAAAGGCCCGAAGATACATCAAAATGTCTTGCCACTGGTTGGCTTGCTGCTTGGCATAACGCTTTTCGAGGACCTTTAACCAGTCGTCTTCCAGCTCCAGGCGCAAGCGGGAAAGATCAGCCGTCTCCAAGTCTTCGAGATTGGGAAGATCCACCGCCTGTCCGCTTTCGGACAGCAGCCGCGCCGTAGACTCAATAACCTCGATCGCTTTTTCGGCATTATCCGTCGGAAGCTTTACGCCATTCCAAAGGGTATCCAGGTACTCGTCTTCCGGTATGGGAACGTAGGGCTCAGCAAGAATTTGGTCAATAACGGTCCGTTTGTGATCGGCGAATCGAAGTTTCCGCCCGTTCTCGACGAAAAGTCCCGTCAGTTTCAAATATCTGAAGTTGGAATCGGCATAATCCCTCAGCGTCTGTTCGCTTTGGCTTGACGTCGCATGGGTTTCCCGGTATTCCCTGATAAAGTTTCGCCGGTCTTTCGCTTCCGTGTAGGCGGAAATTTCCGCGCGGTACTTTGATATTCTGTCGACCGCAGATTCTATCGCATCCAGAGATTTCGTCAATTGAACGATTGCAGCCATTTCATCCTGGCTGATTTCGGGTTCCAAACCCTTCCGTTCCAAAGCAGCAAGGATCTCAAGGACAATGCGAAACGGACTGAAAACGGGTCCGGGAAATTCTTCGATTTGCGACGGGATTTGATGGGCCAGCAGCGCTCGCAAAAAGCATTCTTGTTCTGCCGGCAAAGATCTGGATTCGATGAGCCTCAGACCGTTAGGAGTTACGGTGAAAGGCTGGTCGGCAAAAGCCGGTTTGATGAACCCAAGCTGCATGAGGGCAGCCCGCCATTTTCTCCCCACATCGCTGGCGTCATGATCGGGCGAATCGTTCAGCCTTTTGGCAAAAACGACGCCTTCGTTATGCAGAAGTTTCGCAAATTCCTGTTCATTCTTTCTACCGGACAAGTTGCCGTGAAGCGGCGAATTCACAAGAACCCTTAATCCGTCTTTCAGTCGCCGGGCGTTGCGTATCGTGGTGTTGCCGATGTACCACGCTTTTTGCTTTTGCGCCACTGAGGGTCCCTCCAGCGCAGCCTAAAAACCTACAAACAAATATTCCTGAACTTGGTTATGATTGTCCCCGACCTTATGGCCTTGATTTCCGAACGAGTATTTGTGGTCGATCGCCACGACTTCGATCCTCTGTTTATACTTCGCCATCAATGTCAGCATTTCGTCCTTGGTCGGCAGCGAGTTGGAGGAATAGGAGACGATCAGGATGCTGTGCTGATGACGCTTGAAAAGCAGGTTGAAAGCATCGTGAGCGCCTTGCCTTGAGCTGAACGGCGTCGGGTAGCTTTTGAATTTCTTCGTTTTCGTATGCCACTGCATTTCCACGCCTTTCCAATTGCGGGCAAGGCCTTCAACAAAATGATAGCGGCGGACATATTCATTATCCGAAAGCGGGCTGTAATACGGCGGGTCGATATACACCAGATCAGCCCGCTGGCGCAGTTCCATGGCATCGCCGTGGCGCGACCGGTTTTGTTGACCGTTGTCGAAAACCGCTCCGTTCACCTGCTCCACCGCTTCAAGAAACTGCTCCCTGAGGGTCAGCGTCAAATCGCGGCGGCCGTCGTCATAACGATAGCCCGTGTAGGTGAAGATGCCGCGGGGGCGTTTTTTCAGGCATGCTCTGACCAGCGCCGAGATCGCGAGCGCTCTTTTGTATTCGTTTTTCAATCTGCCGAGATTGGCCCGGACAATGTCGATGAATGCGTTGTCCTCATCGTTGAAATACAAATCTTTAAACGTCTTCGAGACAAAACGGTCGTTCGGCGCCGATTCGTCAAACAGCAGCTCCAAATCCGCATCGGTCAATTTCTCGAAACTGTTCTCCACCATCGCTTTGGTGAAGAAATGCGAAAAGGCCATGTAATCGTTGCTGAAAACCTGTTTCCCCTGTGTCTTGTACATGTAGCTGACGACGCCGCTGCCGCTGAACAAGTCCAAAACCGTGTCAAACTCGAAATGGGAGGAAACGGACCAAATATGCTCCAAAAGATTCTGTTTACTCCCCATAAAACGGGTCGGGGGATATTTGTCCATTTGGTCCGGAAGTTTGACGGGCTCCGAAACGATGCGGATGCGCTGTTTCGGCTCCACCTTCACCATGACGTCCTCGCCCGTCCGCTTTGAAGCGTCGCTGTTGATGTTTCGGCGCGTTTGGTGAACGCTGATCGTGTATTTGCCGTACAGTTCATGGACCAAAGGATGATTGGAATTCGTCAAAATCACGTGACAGCCGAGTTCATGGAGCCGGCGAACTTCCCCGGCCAGCTCGATGTGGTCTTCTTCATAAAACTGTTCCTTGGTATATCTTTTGAAATCGGCATATTTGCCCACCGGCAAATACGGCGGGTCGAGAAAAACAAAATCGCCCGGCTGCGCGTGTTCTCTAAGGATGTCCTTGTAATCCCCCTCGAGAATCGCGGCGCCTTGCAGTGCGGAGCTGGCCGCGCGGAGATTTTCCTCGTCGCAGATTTTCGGATTTTTGTATTTTCCGAACGGCACATTGAACTGGCCCTTCCGGTTCACCCGATACAATCCGTTGTAGCATGTCCGGTTCAAATATATCGTTCTGGCCGCCCTCTCCACCGCGGAGAGCCGGTCCGGATCCAAACCGCGAATCTCGTAATACGCCGTTTCGTCGTTCTTCATTTCCTTCAACAGGGAAATCAGTTCTTCGACATTGCCGGCAACCACCCTGTACAGATTGATCAATTCCGGGTTGGAATCGGCAATGATCGCGTTCTTGGGAGCAAGCGCGAAGAACAGCGCGCCTCCGCCGAAAAAAGGCTCGATATACCGATTATATTTCTTGGGCACTTGGGGCAAGAGCACGTCCAGCATCTGCTGCTTTCCGCCCGCCCATTTCAGAATCGGTTTCGGATTGGCCGCTGTTTCCGGAATATCGAGGGCGATCTGAACGACTTGTTCCATGCGGTTTTCTCCACCTGCCTTGGTTACTTCTCATTTTATCACATTTGCTCCGGCCACAGAGCAGGTGAATCATTTTCCTTCATGCAAAAATGCCTGCATTCGCGGGTTTTCTGAATTTCCCCGCTCATGTCATGCAGAAAATGTCCGTCACGGAAGGCAGTGCGCCAATGTCTCAACGAACTTCTCCAAACCGGCTTGATCCGTCTCGTCAAAACGGGATTTGACGGGGCTGTCGATATCCAGCACGCCGATCAGCCGGCCGTCCTTCATGATCGGCACCACAATCTCTGATTGCGAAGCCGGGTCGCACGCAATATGCCCCGGAAATTGGTGCACATCGTCAACGCGGACGGTGGACCTTCGCTCTGCCGCGGTTCCGCACACGCCGCGGCCGACCGGGATGCGGACGCAGGCCGGCAAACCCTGGAACGGCCCGAGCACCAGCTCGCCTTCCTTCAGCAGATAGAATCCCACCCAGTTTACTTCCGTGAAAAACTGGTTAAGCAAAGCCGACGCGTTGGCCAAATTCGCGATCGCATCGCGTTCTCCCTCCAGAAGCGCGGAAAGCTGTCTGATCAGCAAATCGTAATTTTCCTCTTTCGACCCTTGATAGCTGACTTTATGGAACAAAATGCCGTCACCTCAGTCCAAACTTCCTTTGTATATTAACACTCCCGCTCCGGCGAAACCATCCACATCGCTCCAAGCGCGTGCGAACGCAACATCTCCCCAAACGGCCGGCCTCAAAGCCGGGCATAGGTTCCCCTTCACCCTTTCTTGATGGCAAGTAAAGTTCAGCCGGCGAGGAGCGCATCGACGATCGCCTTGTTGGCGATCTCGTTTTTCTTCAGATGACGCGCCTTTTCGCCGGACAAAACTTCGACGGGAGAGAGGGGCAATTCGCCGCTGATGTCCATGCCCGCGATCGGCAGGGCTTTTTTCAGCCCGCGGATAACGCCCAAAAGCTGCCGCAGGGTCATGCTGCCCTGATCCCAGTTCGTGGCCGCGTTCTCCCGGTCGAGAACATCCTTGTCCACGCTGATGTAAACCGGCAGAGCGGGGAGCATGGCGCGGACGGCCCGCACGATTTCCGCCGCGGACATGCGGCTTGCCTCATGTTCGGGGATGACGGCGACGCTTCCGGGGAGGCGGGACATTTGACGGCTGTTCGAAGGGTGGGCGCCAATGATGACAACGCGGTTCAGGCGCGGCAAATGCCGGATCGCGGCGCCGACCCAAGAGCCGCAGGAGATGAGCGGAATATCGCCGTTTTGCGCGAAATCGGTATGGTGATCGAACAGAATCAGCGAGAACGGCTGCCGGATTTCGGACAGCAGCACATAAGTGACATAGTGATAATTCCCGTTGCCGATCAGGGTGATGCGCTTGTGCTTCCTCGCCTTCAGCCGTTTTTCGATTTTTCGCAGGGTGTCCGCGGTGCAATAGCCGTGGCAGCCGCGCAAATCGGAAAAATCGATCCACTCGCCCGGGTATTTTCGGAGCAACGTTTGCTTCTGCAGCGTACCGTCGAAATTTAACAAGGAAATTCCGCTGTTTTCCGTACCGCTCTTCATTGTTTCACACTCCTATTCATTAAGCCCTGCTCATGTGATAGGGGTTCTATGTGACATGATATTCATTTTTCAAACGGTCTCACATTCGGTCCGCCTGAGCAAGTCACGGCTCCGTCCATCGAAACGGCGTGGTGCCGAAGAATGCGTCGGGATTCGCCGGCGTGTTGTGGACCCAGAAGGTAAAATGAAGATGGGGGCCGGTGGAAAATCCGGTGGACCCGACAAGGCCGATGATATCGCCTTTTTTCACCGTGTCTCCCGTTTTCACATGAAGCTCCGACATATGGGCGTATTGCGAGAACAGCCCCATGCCGTGGTCGATGTAGACCGTCAGCCCCGTCAAATACAGATCATCCGCCAGGGCGACGACGCCGTCGTTCGTCGCGGCGATCTCCGTGCCTTGCGGAGCGGCGATGTCGATGGCCATATGGGTGCTGCTCAGTCTGTTGTTGATGACCCTCGAGTAGCCGTAAGGGGTGGACAGGCGTCCTTCCAGCGGTTTGATGAATTCGGAATCGAACAGGAACGTCTCGGCGGACCGGGACCTCGCTTCATCGATCTTTTTTTGGTCGGCTGCGATGCGCTCCGTGTTGCGCCGCATGCTTTCCATTTCTTCCGTCACGGTCAAATACTGCGTCTTGAACGATTTGGAAAGAACCGTAAGCTGCCGGTCGCCGATGGTATAAGTACCCGGCTGCAGCGATCTCGGCATAGGCAGGTACGTATAGTATCCGCCTTTAAAAGGCTGAAGCCGGTACGTCTTCCCCTGCCATTCCACTTCCCCCGGTTCGCCGCGCCGAACCAGGATCACGTCGCCGGGATAGGTGACGTCGGGCAGCAATGTCCATTGCGGGCCGGGCTTGATCGCCTGCGCCGGAGAAGCGTAAAGCGCCGCCTCTTCCGCCCTCAGTTTCCGTCTCGCCTTCTCCTCTTCGATGGCCGTCCGCACGGCGGCGGTGATTTCTTGATGCCATGTGCCGCCGCCGTCCGTCGAAATCAGCAGCTTGTCCGAATATTCTTCGTCTTCGGCGAGCGCCCACCCGATGCGTCCCGAAACCGGCTGGATTTTTTTCGCTTTGATCTGCCGGCCTTCGATCCGGATGAACTCCGAAATTTCGAAATCCAGATGCGCGGCCTCGATTTCCCGCAGCGCGGCCAAAAAGGCTTCGTCTTCCGTAACGCCGCCCGTCGCGCCTCCCTCACCGGCATCCCCGGGCATAATCGAATCCGCTTCCGCTTCTTGCCAGGTCGCTCCGCCGTCGCGGGTCGCCATCAGGCTTCCGTCATCGTATCTGAGCCATCCCGAATCCAGATCCAGCATATGGAAATCCTCGATGATGCGACGGATCGGCTCCTGCGTTGCTGGCTCCGTCGCGCCCTGTCCTGTCGGGAGCTGCGCTTCCGGCGTTTCGGGCGGCGCAAGAAGATCAGCATTTTCCGGCGCCGCGTCCGCATGCTTCGCGTCTGTCGCAGGCCGGTATTCAAGCAGCAGCCACACGGCTCCCAGCGCCAGAAGCACGCTGAAACTCAAGCTGTAAAGATACATGCGCTTCCGTCCGCGCCGTTTTCTTTTGAATCTGCTTGCGCGAGGCAAGGTTGAAGGCTCGTTTCCCATGTCCGTGCGTCTCCCGCTTATTGATGATTGCGTTTACCTGTTTCATTTCTATTATACTATACAACTTATGTTCGAGGGTTTGTTCAGAATAAGCGGAAACGCGTTCGCGACGCTGGTGGTGTTGATGATGTCCCATAAACGGAAATAGACCGCCCTCGTGGGATGCGGTCTATTCCATATGTCCCATTACAAGCCTGCCGCCCTTAAAAGCGGCTATTGCGCGGGAGCCATGCTGCAACATGGCTCCTGTGCAATTATATGCTCATCCTGCTCCAAATATACCACAACGGAAGGCATAAACACACCCTTTTTTCAATTATGCTCGCCATCGGGGAGCGCCGGCCTCTCACATTCCGACATAACGGATCAGCACCCTGTCGACGGCCGCACCGTACGATTCGCCGAACAGTATCAAATGGACGAGCAAATAATACAGCTGATACAAGGGCCTCCGCTCCGCATAATCGGGCGAGAGCGGATATATCTCTTCATACGCGGCGTAAAAGCGGGATGAAAAGCCGCCGAACAACTCCGTAAACGCCATCTCGTATTCGCGGTCGCCGAAAAAAACGGCCGGATCGATCAGATACGGCAGTCCGCCATTGCCCGCAATCCAATTCCCGTGCCAGAGATCGCCGTGGAGCAAGGACGGTTCGGTATTTGCGGGAATCCATCGATCCAGCGAATCCGCAAGCCGCGCGAGCCGTTTCCTTCGCCCGGCGGGAAGCCGTCCGCGCTCCTCCGCCAGCCTGGTCATGGGCAAAAGGCGGTTCCGCAAATAAAAATCCGTCCACGTGTCGCACCATCCGTTGGGCTGGGGAAGGAGACCGATATAATTGTCGTTTTGCAGTCCGAAACGCCCGCAGGGGGATCGTCTTCGATGCAGCTCGGCGATTCCTCTTCCGAGCGCCTCATCCGCCGCGCGGCGGGGAGGGCCGGGTTCGATCCACTCCAACACGATCATGCCGCCGTCCTGCCCGGGAATGTCGCCGGCATAATGCGTTTCAGGGACGGCAACCGCGCCGGTTTTCCTGAGCAGCGCCAACCCTTCGGCTTCCCGCTGAAAAACGAAACCGGGCAGATCGGTCCGGAATTTGACAAACCACTTGTTCGCATTCGTCTCGACATAAAAAGAACGGCCGATGTCGCCGCCCCGCACTTCCCGCATGACGACGATGTCTTCCTCCGGTTGAAAGGAGAGCGTCCGCTTCAATGCGCGCATCATCCGGTCCATGATTCATCCCTGTCAAAAATCTATATGCAAATCAATGCCAAGGCATTTTCGTCCATTTGACGAATTGCGCATTGCTGCACTATAATACCTCTACTACGGAATCTACACCGTCTATGACGTAAAGCCTGGGAGAAGAGCTTATGTCACTTCATATTAATGATATTCTTTATATCAAGACGATAGCGGAAGAACGCAGCTTCTCCAAGGCGGCAAAAAAACTGTTGATCAGTCAGCCCGCTTTGAGCCAGACGGTGCAAAGATTGGAACAAAGGTTCGGGGTTGAATTTTTCATTCGCAAGAACAATGCTGTTTTTCTTACCCCGGCCGGAGAGGCGTTTGTCCGGGACGGTTCCAAAATTCTGGAATTGTCCGAACAGTTAACCAAGACCATGAACGAGCTCAGCCTGGACAACGAATCCGTGCTGCGCATCGGAAGCTCCTGGTTTTTCAGCAGCTTTCAGTTGTGCAAAATCATCGCCGAATTTCAAAAACAGAACCCCAACGTAAAACTTGAAATCGTTGAAAGTCTGTCCAGATCGGCGGAAGAGATGGTCCTGAACGGGGAACTGGATCTTTGCCTTGTGCCGCTGCCCCTATCCCACAAGATGCTGAAATATGTGCCTCTCGCTCCGGAAAGAATCTGCTTCGCGGTGGCGAAAAACCATCCGCTGAACGAATACGCCGAAAACGATTCGTCTAAGGAAGGGGAACTTCCCACCATCGACTTGTCTTTGGCCAGAAACGAACCGTTCATTTTCCTGAAGACCATCCGATTCCAGGATATGCAGTTCCGCATTTGCCGGGAAGCGGGGTTTGAGCCTTATGTCGCGTTCAGAGCGATGAACTGGCTTACGGTCATGTCCTTCATCAGGGAAGGGCTCGGCGTAGGGTTTTTGCCGGAAACATTGATCAAAATCACTTACGATAATTTCGCGCCCATGGCGTACCGCATCAATTACTCCGAAACGGATTACCTGTTTGCCATCGCCTACCGGAACAATATCAACCTGTCCGAAACCGCCACGCGCTTTATCAAGCTGGCGCAATCCATTCAATGACGTTCCCGCCCGCAAAGGCCGCGGACGCAAGCGGGGACAAAACGGGGAGCTTTCCAGGCTCCCCGTTTCATTTCGGAAGTTGTTTTCAAGAATTGACGTACCACTTGTACAGCGCCTGGGTGCCGCTGTCCCCTTCGCCCCGCGCGGCCAGCTCGTCGTAAAGCTTTTTCGCCTGCGCCAATCCGGGGGCTTCCAAGCCCATTTCTTTCGCGCATTCCAAGGCGATAGTCATGTCCTTGATAAAATGCTTGATGTAAAAACCGGGCGCGAAGTTTCCGGCCATAATGCGGGGACCCAGATTGGTGAGAGACCAGCTTCCTGCCGCTCCCGCTCCGATGCTTTGCAGCACCTTCTCCGGATCCAGCCCGGCCTTCTTCGCGTAGGCGAGCGCCTCGCACACGCCCATCATGTTGGAGGCGATGGCGATCTGATTGCACATTTTCGTGTGCTGTCCCGCACCCGCTTTGCCCTGCAGGATGATGTTTTTGCCCATGAGGGACAGGATCGGCTTCACCGCTTCAAAATCTTCCGGTTCCCCGCCGACCATAATGGTCAGCGTCCCCTCCCTGGCTCCAATATCGCCGCCGGAGACCGGGGCGTCCAGGGCATGCAGCCCTTTGGCTGCGGCTTCCCGGGCAATTTTCTGGGCCAGGAGCGGAGAAGAAGTGGTCATGTCGATCAGATAAGCCCCGGGTTTGGCGTTTTGAACCAGACCGCCTTCACCCAGATAAACTTCCTCCACGTCTTTCGGGAAGCCGATCATGGTGATGACCACATCGGATTCGCGCGCCAAATCCGCGACCGTATCTTTCCACTTGGCCCCCATTTCCAGCAATTCTTCCGCTTTCGATTTCGTCCGGGTGTATACCAGCACCTGATAGCCGGCCTTTGCAATATGTTTGGCCATGCTTTTTCCCATGACGCCGATGCCGATAAAGCCGATGACTGCGTTTTTATCCAATGCCGCCATTGTTACACCTCTGACCGTTATTTTCTTAACATTCATTTTATCAAGTTTTATTTAGCAATTCGAGGACAATAGCCGTTTTCCTTCCGGTACTGTCGCCGTCATTCGGGTTCGCCGCCTTGAAGCAGCGGCTTTTTCCGGATAGCGCCGATGATATTGATCGCCAGAATGACAAAGATAAGTATCATCATGACACACGAAATCGGTCTTTGGAAGAAGATTAACAGCCCTTTGTCCAGCGACATGATCAGCGACTGGGCCAATCTGAACTCGATCTCGCGGGCGAGAACGAAGGTCAGAATAATCGGTGCCACCGGAATATCCAGTTTTCTCATAAAGTAGCCGAGTATTCCGAAAAATACCGCCAAGCCTACGTCGAACAAACTTTGGCTGACGCTGTAAGCGCCGAGCAGAGCAATGATCAGGATGAGCGGCAGCAGAAGCTTAAGCGGCACCTGCGCCACCATTGCCCACACTTTGGCCAGCGGCAAGTTGAACAAGAGCAGGATGATATTGCCGATGAGCATGCTTGCAATGACTCCCCAGATCAGGTCCGGGTTGGTTTCAAACATCTTCGGCCCCGGCTGCAGTCCATGGATGATAAAAGCTCCCAGCAGGACGGCAACTGTCGGCGAGGTCGGAATTCCCAGCATGAACAGCGGAATCATCGCGGAGCCGCTGTGCGCGTTGTTGGCCGACTCGGGCCCCGCGACTCCCTCTATAGCGCCCTTGCCGAAACGCGACGGATCCTTTGCCGCTTTTCGCTCCACCAGATACGAGATAAGGGATGACTTGGCCGCGCTGGCGCCCGGAATCAGCCCGAGAAACACCCCGATGCCGGTGCCCCGGGCGATCGCTTTAAGCGTCGGCTTCCACTCTTCCTTTTCCGGGAACAATTTGTTGACTTTTAATATCTCCGTTTTCGTGTCCATATTTTCCATTGCGATCAGAACTTCGGAAATCCCGAAGAGCCCGATGGCCAAAACCGTAAAATCCAGGCCGTCCAGCAATTCCAATTGCCCAAAGGTAAAGCGCACCGTCCCGGAGACCAAGTCCTCGCCGATAAAGGCCAGAATCATTCCCAGAATGGCGGCGATCAAGCCTTTGATCAAGGATTTTCCAACCAGCGCGACCACCATCATAAGGCCGAAAAGCATCAGCGCAAAAAACTCGGGGGGACCGAATTTCAATGCAACTTTCACCACGATCGGCCCGAGGAGCACAAAGGCGATCATCGCCACAATCCCGCCGATAAAGGAACCGATCGCCGCCACGCCCAAAGCCGTTCCCGCACGGCCCTGTTTGGCCATCTGATGGCCGTCGATTGCGGTGACAACGGATGCGACTTCGCCGGGAATATTGACCAGCACGGATGTGATGGTTCCCCCGTACATGGCGCCGTAATAAATGCCGGCGAGCATGATAATGGCGGAAATCGGATCCAGACCATATGTCAACGGAATGAGGATTGCCGTTCCGAATACGGGGCCTAATCCGGGCAATACACCGACAAGCATGCCGACGGAAACCCCGACCAGGCAATAGAGGATATTCCACCAGGTAAAAGCAACCTCAAATCCTTGAAAAAATCCTTGCAATGCCTCCAGCATGCTTTCCATTCACCTTCCTCATTCCCCCGGGGCGGGGTTCAGGGTATGTTCACTTTCAGCATTATTCCGAAAAGCCAATAAAGCAAAAGAGTGACCCCGATCGCGACGCTTAAGCTCACGTACCATCGGTAGGCCCCATAAAGCAGGATGAACAAAAAGATAACGGATGCCGCAATAAATCCAACGAATTTGAACAACACGATAAACAGGATCAGATTGGCTGCAGTGATTAAAATTCTTCTGCCCGCTTTTCCTTTCGGAATAATGTCCTGAACCTCGCCGGTTTCCTCATTGCCCCGGCGCCGAATGGTCTGGATGAAGTAAACAACGGACAAAACCAGCCACACACCGCATATCCATACAGGGAAAAAACCCGGGCCTATCCACCTTCGCCCGGTATAATCGTACTGGGAAGACAAATATAAAAAAACAATGGAAAGTAAAATGGAAATGAGCGCGGCATATGAATCAGGACTGAGTTTTTTCAACAACCGTTACCAACCCCTTTCCGCATGGACACAGGCAACATGGACCGTTAACGACTTGATACCGCGCTCATGGAACAAGATCGAAACGAATTTATGAATTTATGTTTATATGGATTCATTCATCCCGTTTTGCGTGTAAGCACATCTTACCTTATGTTGCCTTGCCAATGCAATAAACCGAAATTTTCAGCTTAGTCCAAAATGCCCGTTTTTACCAGCTCGCCAATTTTTTCGTAAGTCATGTAAGACGCATTATAGAACCCTTCGCCTGTTTTAAACGGAACATATTCCATGGTCTTCCTCATATTTTCCAGCGTTTCGGGATCTTCCATGGCTTCGCGCATTGCGTTTTCCAGTTTCTGGCGAATCGGTTCCGGCACTCCTTTCGGCGCCAGGATGCCCAGCGTGTTGCTCAGCGGTTCTTTCACGATACCCAATTCAACGATGGACGGCACATCCGGCACGTCGGGAATGCGGGCATCGGCAAGAGAGGCAAGCAGGTTGAATTCTTCGATATGAGGTCTGATCGGTCCGATGGACGAAGTCGAGAATTGAGCCTCTCCCCTCAGCATGGCCAACACGGTTTCCGCCGCGCTGTTTTGAGGCAGGTAATTCCATTTGACTTCTATCCCCATAGCCAAAGGTATTTGCTCCACCAGGAGTTCGTTGATTTCTCCCGAACCCGCATAAATGAGTTTGCCGGGATTATCCAAAGCGTATTGAATCAATTGCTCTACAGTCTCGATGCCGGTGTTTTTGTGAGCCCAGAGACCGTAAAGGAATTCGCCATGGCCGCCGATCCAGGTAAAGTCCTCCCACGGGTTGTAAGGCAGGTTATTGACCGTATAGGGAGCGATCGTCAAGTTGGAACCGGTGCCCGTGCCGATGGTATATCCGTCCGGAGCGGCATTTTTCAGTTGGGACAACCCGACGGTGCCGCCGCCGCCTTCCACGTTTTGAATGACAATCGGCTGGCCGAGAATTTGTTCCATCTTTTGAGCCAAAGTGCGCGTCGTCAGGTCGGTTCCGCCGCCGGGACCATAGTTGATAATCAGCGTGATGGGACGATTCGGATAATCCGAATAATCTTCCTCCTGGGCAGCGCTTTCATTGTTGGAAGAAGTGCCGCCGGAGGAAGAAGAGCCGCTCGAGGCGGACGTGCCGCTCGTGGAAGAAGAGCTGCCGGTGGATGAGCTCCCGGTTGTGGACGATTTGTTAGAGCATCCGATCAGCGCTATGGTCAGGATGGCAATGATAGTCACCATAAAAATTCTCATACTCAATTTCTTTCCCATTTCCTGTTGCCCCCTCGAAAGTTTTTTCTTGCCCATACAGGTGACCGTTGGATCGATGTCTCCGGCCAAATTTGAGTTTTCGTCCGCAAGTTTGAATCAAGCCATGATCAACCAACTCCCGCGCACGATGTAGGACCGAACTCTCATCCGTTTTTCCCGCTGCCGACATATTCTTTATTCCGAAATGCATACCCCCCGGTCTTAAGAAAATTTTACAAGAGTTAATGCTTAATTTATAAAAGCAAATTTCAACTCATTATCCTTTTTTGCCCAGGAAAATACCTTCAGGATCCAAATTGCGGATGAAACTGATCTCGTCTTCACTGGGCGGCGCCAACTCTTCCACCCGATCCGCCACTTTAAGATCCCAGCCCGTATTTTCCTTCACTTTGTCCACCGTAACGCCCGCATAGATGCCGGCGAGATACATTTCCTTGTCTTCTTTCCCGAAACGGTACAGTCCCAAATCCGTCACGACCGCCCTGGGACCGTTTCCTCTGATATTCTTTTTCACATCGGGATCCTGCACATGACCCGGGCTGGTGACAAAATCGACTTTATCCGGGAATCTGCGCAGACCTTGCGGTATGATGATCAGTGTTTCCTTCGCATTGGATGCAATTTCGCACGCCCCGCCGCTGCCGGGCATTCTCAGTTTCGGCTGGTCATAAGGACCGATAACGGTGGAATTCAAATTCCCGTAGCGGTCGACCTGCGCGCCGCTTAAAACGCCGACGTCAATGCGCCCGCCCTGCAAAAAGAAGGAGAAAATTTCATTGACTGAAAAAAGACTTGTGCAGTTTTTAACGAGCGACGGATCGGCGATCGACAATGCCAAGCGATCAGGCATAGTATCCACTATGCCTGACTCGCAGACGATGGTGATATGGGGAGCATAAAATTTTTTGGCAACCGCCATCGCAATGATCGGCAAGCCGACTCCGGCAAACACGACTTCATGGTCTTTGATTTGCCGGGCCGCTTGAACGATCAGCATTTCAATTCCGTTGCAGTTCATGTCGCGCTCACCTTCAGGCGGCCCAAGCCGTCGTATTTCTCCGCGTATTGCTTGCGGTCGTTGACTCCGTAAACCCATTCATCGAGGTATTTGTTGACATAGGCTTCGTCTTTCGTATTGTCGTTCCAAGCGATATAAAAATCGTTGTCGCGGTCATAAAAGTCCTGCACATATGACGGATGGGCACCCCAAGGTTCAAGCGCAACGGCATCCACTGCCGCTGCGGGAAGAACGACGGAGTTGGGCCGTGAACGGAGCAGATCCCCGTCCACAATTTCCTCGACCGTCACGATAACCTTCTTGGCGCCAAAAGCGGCTTCCTTGTGTTCGCCGATAATGCCCCACATTTGAATATTGCCATTCCTGTCCGCTCTTTGCGCATGGAAGATCGCCACGTCGGCGTTGTAAGCCGGCACTGTGCTTAAGAGCTCCCCGGTGTACGGACAATGAACCGTTTTGATTGCTTCGTTGAATCGGGGCAAATCGCTTCCAAAGTTGGATTTAAAGATCATGAACGGAAGGCCGCTTGCGCCTGCGTAAAGTCTCAGCAGGAGCCCGTGATGGGTGTATTCCTCGATTTCAATTTGATAGGGCACCCCTTTTTCGCACGCGCTCCGGAACAATCTTAAGTTTCCCAGTCCCGGGTTTCCTCCCCAGCTGAACACAATCTTTTTGCAAGCCCCGGCGGCGATCATCTGTTCAAGGACCAATTCGGGAACCATTTTGCAGACTTCCAAATCTTTAATTCCTTGTCGGATGATTTCGTGGACGGCCGCATAGGGCACGCAATGGGTGAAACCGCCGATGTAGATCTTTTGACCGTCCTTGACAAACCGGAGGATTGCCTCCGAAAGAGGCATGATTTTGCTGTTCAACAACATCCCCCCTTCCCGGTCTGGCAGCCTTGATTGCCGTTCTACCGCGGCGCTTTTAAGTCAACTTCACAAAAAGGGGCAGATCATCATGTAAATGCTTTCAGGGAACAGAAGAGCAAACCGGTTTCAATTTTGACCTTCGATGACGATCAGTCATTGTATTCGGGGGTACGATTTTCAAGAAACGCCCGAATCCCCTCTTTGGAGTTGCTGTGAGCGGTCAACTCGGCGCTGTAAACGTGAGACTTTTTGTAAGAATCGATCCAGGACATCGTTTCGGACTCGATGAAGGACTGTTTGAAATAAAGCAGAGCCTTCTTCGGCTTCTTCGCAATGGTCTTGGCGACGCGCATGGCATCTTCCAGCAAATAGGCGGGAGCGACGACGTGGTCGATAAAACCGTAACGGTGGGCTTCAGCGACCGGGATGCGTCTGGCGGTCAAAATCCATTCTTTTGCGATGCCCTCGGGAACATTGATCTTCTTCATCTTCGGCAGGTGGTTGGAAACAACGCCGCGGTCAATTTCGGGAATCATAAAGAAAGCTTCTTCCGACGCGAAACGGATGTCGCAGAGGGACAGCAAGGCGACGCCTACGCCGACGGCCGGCCCGTTCGCAACGGCGATAATGGGCTTGGGGAAATTGCCGAGCTTCGGCAGGGTTTGGTCGATAATCTCGTACCTCTTCAGGCGCGATTCGTAATCCAGTTGCAAAAATTCCTTGAGGTCCGCTCCACCGCAAAAAGCTTTGACATTCGGCGATCCGGTGAAAACAACGACGCGGACATCTTCATTGGCGGCCAGTTCATCGAGGGCTTGGCCGAGCTCGACATACACTTGATGGGACACGGCATTTACGGGCGGCCTTTCGAAACGGAGAATACCTACGCCTTCTTCAACGGTGATCTTGAAAAATTCCATGTTGCTTTTTCCACCTTTCCGCAAAGTTTTTTTAAAGAAATTTGTCTGTAAAATCGTTTTGTTTTGCCTGCATGCGCTTACTTTCGGACAATCGCCAGCGCGTCGACGGCCAGTGTGCCTCGCCCTTTGGGCAACACTTTCACGGGATTGATCTCCACTTCAAAGTTTTCCCACGGGCAATCCATCAGCAGATTCGAGAATTTCAGGAGCGTTTGCTTCAATGCTTCGCGATCGATGTCGCCCGGATATTTTTTGATGAAGATCAGCTCGGACAGCATTTTTTCGGCTTCCGCCTCGTCGATGGGAAGCAGACGATAGACGGGCTCGAAGAACTCGGCCAGGTAGCCTCCGATTCCGCACATCAGGACGGGTCCGAACGGTTCGTTGCGAAAACCGCCGACGATCAATTCCATGCCCTCGGGCCTGAATTGCTGGACCCACAGCCCGTCGATGCGCTGGACGCCTTTTTCCTTCGCCGCTGCGATCAGGGCGGCGCATTTTTCACGCAGCGTCTCTTCATCCTGAATGTCCAGGGCGATCAAGTTGAATTTGCTTCGATGCGGCAGACCTTTGCTGATTACCTTCACGACCACCGGAAAGCCCAGAGCCCTGGCGGCTTGGACCGCCTCATCCCCGTTTGCCGCCAATTTGCCGGCGGCGATGTTGATGCCGTACTTGTCCAGCCAGGAGGATACCACATCTTCCGTCAGAACCGCGGGCCCGTTTCTCAGTTCATCCTCCACCGCGGGCCACGCGATGCCGGGTTTTTCCCTGACCGGCAAAGACTTGATGCGTCTTGCCGAATCCGTCTCGTTGAACTGGGCAAGCGACGCAATCACCTGAATGGCCCTCTTCGTGCTGTCAAACACATGATATTGGGCTTCCCGCATCATTTCCTGGGCAATGTCGGGAATGGCTCTCCAGATCACGAGCAAAGGCTTTTTCGCCTTTTCCCGGTGGCGGATCAGCGCCTCGCAAATTTGACGGGCAAAAGGCCTGTTCGACGCCATGAGCATCATAATCTGGTCGACACTCGGATCTTTTTCGATCACTTCGAACAGGGCATCCAGATTTTTGATGTAGTTGGGATCGGCCAGCATCTGCGGCGTCACGTCAAGAACCGACTTGGAAACCCCCGCGAAGGCGGGAACCAGCTTTTTGATTTCCTCCGTCGTCTCGGGGCTTATGTTTGCCACCGCCAACCTCTTCTCAACCGCGTCCACCGCCTGGACACCCGAGCCGCCGCCCGTCGTCAAGACGAATGTGCGGCGCCCGAAATTGCCGGGATTGTGCTTCGGACTGGACAGGTACTTGATCAAATCCTCGAGTTCCTCGGTATCCTCCGCCTGGATGATGCCGACCTCTCTGAAAGCGGCCCGGTACGCCCCGTCATGGCCGGCAATAGCCCCCGTATGGGAACGGACCGCATCGGCGGCCGCCCGGGAACGCCCGCCTTTGACAAGAATAATATGCTTGTTCAGTTCCCTGGCTTTTCTGCCTGCCGCCAGAAATTTTTCCCCGTCTCTGATTCCTTCGACGTATCCGGCTATGATGTCGATGTTGTCATAATCCAGCAATTCAAGGCAATAATCGGCAAATGTAAGGTTGAGCTCGTTTCCGGTGCTCACGAAAACGCTGAATCCGAAACCTTGATTAAGAAGATCGTCGATGATTGCGGAAGCCGTGCCGCCGCTTTGCGAAATGAAAGCAACACGGCCGGGGATCAATGCGGGTTTCCCGGACAACGCCGTTGAAAAGGTGGCCGTAAGTCCGATGCCGGAATTGATCATGCCCAGGGAATTGGGGCCGCAAACCTTAATGCCATGGGTATCGCATATTTCCCGCAACTGCCGTTCCAATTCATAGCCGGCCTCGGACTCGCCGAATCCGGCAGCCCATATCACCAAAAACTTGATCCCTTTTTCGGCGCATTCCTGCGCGGCGGCCGGCACTTTCGCATTGGGCAGGCAGAGAATGCCCAAATCGACATCATCCGGAATGTCTTTCACCGCGCCGTAACATTTCAATCCCTCTATTTCGCTCTCTCTCGGATTTACAGGATATATTTTTCCCTTGTAACCAAATTTGATCAGGTACTCGATTACGCGATGGCCTTGTTTGCCTTTATTGCCCGAAGCGCCGAGAACTGCAACAGATTGTGCGTTGATCATTTTGGAAAGGGAAATCGCTTGGCTTGCCATTTAACCTTTTGTAACCCCTTTCACATTACTAAAACAGTGCGGCGAACAGAACTGCGACTCTATAAAAACTTCCCGTCATTGCAATAACGAGGCGGATGAACTTGCCATTGACGAATCAGCGTCCCCTGAAACACCGGATGCCGAAACAAAACGCCGCTTCGCAATTGTATTTTTATTACAATTTAAAGTAATTTTATGTAAACCGTTACTCCGGAGTCCGGTGCCGTAACCATCCCTGCCGTCATCTCTATTACGATTACGATATTCGCGAAGCGGCCGAAAAATTCCAGAATTGCAGGCATTCAAGCGCGTTGCTGTTTGCCGGACGGAAATCGTTCCGGTTCGAATCCTTGCTGTTCTCGGATGATTGCCCGGTTAAATTGCAAAAACAAATGTCAGAACTATTTCAGGGGACATCAATAATTATTCACCTTTTATCTCTTTGTGTCTAATACGAATAAGCAATTGCGCCATAAGCAATTGTTATTCCGTCCGGCTGGCGCGCCGTGAGCCGGCCGTGCGGAGACAGGATGACCGCGCTCGCCAAACTTACGGTTCAAACGATGCCCGGCAAACGGGACATTGAAAGCATTCCCCGAAAAAAGCTGCC
>Ga0065720_1019527_pt1 | contig 24330 bp, 34 predicted proteins | sample Thericmetagenome_FD_59107 | JGI IMG/M metagenome (GOLD analysis project Ga0065720, IMG submission 59107) | Thermophilic microbial communities from the Joint Bioenergy Institute, California, USA of rice/straw/compost enrichment - eDNA_2 v2... | ecosystem: Engineered > Solid waste > Grass >... | reverse complement strand
AAAAAAGCCCGGGCCGACCATCTGCATGGCCAACCCGGCAGGCCGGCTCGAACCGAGCGGCTGAAGATAAGCATTTACCAGCCCTCGGCGCAGAAATCCTGGGCGCACATTCGAGGCCACTTAGACTTGCGTCATTTGTCATGATGCTTCCCTCCTGTGTCATAACCCTGGCGTGGGGGTTAGGGTGGGCATTCGTCGGCTCTCTGGATGGGAAGCTCGGCGTGTGTCATGCCAAGAAACACCCTTCTCCCCTTTTTTTTAACCCTGAACCCTGGTTGTCGCCCACGCCGCAGCCATCAAGGTTCTCCATCTTCTCACTGCCCGCCCCGCCGTCGCCATAATGAGGATCGGCGATCAGCCCGGCGCTGCGGAAACGTGCTAGAGCATGCAGTGCCGGGTGACAACATGCAGTGACCCGGAGATGGATACAGATGATATTCTGGGTAAGTTTTCCTCCAGGAGAAATCTTTATGGATTAGGGCTGCGTGATGGTGAGCCGACGTGGCGCCGGAAGTTCGCCGTTGGATAAATTGGGAATTTTTGATTTCCAAGTCAAACTGGAGCTCACGTGGTCGCACCTATGGCATCGGATATGTTGGACAAGAGAAATAAGTGACTAATGTACAGGTTATCATTTTGCAAAAGCTATATGTGGTCGACAAGACATTATGAATTTCAAAAAATTTCTGCGTCCGAGAACAAGAAAATTTTGACAAAAGTCAGGTTGCAAATTTAGAAAGCAACGAAAGCAGCAGCGACGAGACCGGCCAAGCCGAGGCCAACCGCTTGGGCATTGGTCGGGGCAGCACCGGGGACAACGGAGGTGCTCGAGACGGCACCGTCGGTGGCATCTGGAGTGCTCGAAGCAGCAGCTGACGTGGTAGTCACGAGGGTGGTTACGCCGGTGCCGGAGCTCAGGGCCGTCCTGGGACCCTCGCAGTGCCAGTGGTCGCCATGCGGGTGGCACCCATAAGACTCGGTCGGACTAGGGGCGAGGCTGACGCTGCTGGGGCCCTCGGTGTGGTCGGTATGGTCGTGATGGCCCTCCTCGTCGTGATCATGGTCGTGGTCACCATGATCATCAAGGACCGGAGTGGTGGTAACAGCGGCACCAGTTTCAGTGGCTGTTACGCGAGGACCCTCGCAGTGCCTTTTGAGATGAGTATTAGCCTGTTACGTCTTTCTAGAAGCTAACTTTCGGCAGAAAGAGCCTACCAATGGTCTCCATGAGGGGTGCACCCGACAGACTCGGTGGGAGACGGAGCCAGCGTTTGGCCGAGGGCCGCAGAAACAAGACCTAGAAGAAGGGCAGCATATGCCGAGGGTTTCATTTTGGCAATAGATCGTCGAGAAGCACGAACTATCAGATGCAGGGACGGTGAAGGGTTGCCTGAACAATGGAACACGGCGAAGACTGGCCAAAACTCTCCCTGATATATGCACCTCGACCGTCCGTCACCAATTCCTGCGCCGCAGCAGACACGCAAAATCAATAAAATCATTTACGAGAGGCCATGATGCCCGCCGCACTTGCTGACACCACTAAACACTCCGAAATGCGTGGTCGAGACGGACAAATGCCGTCAAGGTACCACCGCCAAGACACGGGCGAGCAGGTTTTAGCCTGCTATCAAGACGAGCCCAAGAGCGTCACCTTGATGGTTGCAGCGCCATTTCTCCCAAAGTGGTCTTCTCAGCTTGCCATTGCAGCCATGGATGAGGACGAGTATCCGGTAAGGCGGGTGCTGTTGGAGAGTTCTTTCAACTTCTTTGTTCGCTGGACTTGCTGCCCTTGCTCTTTGCGTGCGGTCCAAGCTCCAACAGCGACAGCAGCGCGTGTTAGGTGGAGTACTGTTCTGAAGCATTCGCAGGTGACTGGATGACAGTGGATGGCGGCTGCGGTCTTGGCCTGTCCGCCGGCGGCCACCAAGCCATCAAGGTTCTCAGCACTTCTCGAAAGGGCTGGCCATCAAGGTTCTCGCGGGCAGATTTCAAGCGGCCTGGTAGCATGGAGGGGGGTGCGCGCAGCCAATAAGAGTGCGGCGATATTTTTTTTTGGTATCCGCCCAACGCAGCTGAACCCTGAGACTGTCCAGGACTGCCCAGGCGCGCATCCACAGCAAAAACCCACCCGCCTAGGACGGCCAACGGAGGAGCAATCACGTCGCTCACGCGGGCATGGAATGCTGGCCTTGTCGACCTTGCTGGCCCAGGTTTTGCAGGTCGCTCGTCTCCGCGCGCGGGTCGGCCTTGCGGCACCGGTTGAATTCTATCTGCAGTGCCCGCACTCGCGCTCAACTTCTGTCATCATCGTCTGTTTTCTGCCCTGCTCTCGAGTCTCTGCCCGCGCCAGATCGAGCGATCGCATTGTGCGGGCCTGGCACCACTTCGCCTTACCCATTCAAGTTCCTACATTCCTCCGGGCCTCATCCCGCATAGCACGCGTCCCTCTGACATCCGAATCCACATCAGAAACAGTCTGCTGGATCCTGGTGCAACGTTTGCATCTGCACCCTGACGGCCTACAGCTCGTACACCCACACATTTCACAACCTCACCCTGCATTCCACTCCAGCTTCCGACAGCCTCTCTTTGTCCATCATCTTCCCCCATTCGACTATCTTCTTTCACTCTCATCCTCTGCATCGTCACTTGCAGTGAGGCTTGCTGGCCATTAAGGTGTCTGCTTCGACCGCTACCATCCGAGCAGCACGCCACAATCCTCTCTTCCCTCGCTTGCCTTCGACAACTTGGGACAGAAGTACCCCTTGTCACAGCCACTGCTCTGCTCTACGACGCCCAGTGGATACAGACAGCCGCAGTTTAAAAGACTACAGTCGCCCGCTGCATTCTCTTCCGGCCTGCGGTGTATTATCGTCATCATATTCACTCGCCCAAGATCTATCCGTCACTATGATCTACAAACGGCATGTTCTCGCTGGCCTGGTCACTCTGTCAGGCCAGGCCATCTCCCAGACCATCACACCGACACCGACGCAGACAGTGCCGGCTGCAAGCTTGACTGCTGTGTCTGAGTGCCACCTGCATGGCTCATCACTGTGAGTAACCTCGCTTAGCCCCCAGGTCTCCGTCGCGCATACTGACCTTTTGTTGTGCAGCTTTTGCATGGCTGGTACAACTGAGTATCTGGTTCACACGACCGTAACAGCCACCCAGGATGTTCCCCCGCGGTTTACTGGGTGCCATACCCATGGCTCTGAGACGTTTTGCCTGGACTCTGATGGCGGTGATGTTGAAATTACTTTGGCTTCTGATACTGTTGAGGGTGATGACCATGATGACCACGACGACCATGATCTCCATGTCGACGAGGAGCCGACTTCCTCATCGACGGGCAAGAACTGCCACTTTCATGCTGGTGTCGAGTATGTCCCCCAACTGTCGATGGTGGCCCGTACATCACTAATCTTCTCACCAGACACTGTGTCGGTGAAGACGAGTCTGAGGCTAGCGAGGGCAGCTGCGAGAAGATTGACCGCGACTACAACGTTCGCCTTCGTGTGGGTCTGCTGTTTGTCATGCTGGCTACCAGCTCGATTGGTGTCTTCTCTCCCATCCTGCTGGCGAAATTCATCTCAACGAAGCATATCGCCTTCACTGTCTTGCGCCAGTTTGGCACCGGCGTTGTCATCTCGACTGCCTTCATTCACGTACGTGTTCCCTTCTTAAACTTCTTGGGCTTGACATACTGACAACATCTAGCTGTTCACCCATGCTGTTCTGATGTTCCAGAACAAGTGTCTTGGAGAACTGGCGTACGAGTCCACTCCTGCTGCCATCCTGATGGCCGGCATTTTCCTGTCTTTCTGTGTTGAGTATGCCGGCAACCGTATCGTCCAATGGCACGAGTCCAAGGTGCACTCTTCCCACCCCGAGGAGGGTCTGCATAGGCACCACTCCGAGCCTGCCGTCCGCACCGACATGGTCAACATCGCCGTCCTCGAATGCGGTGTCATCTTCCACTCTCTGCGTACGTAGTTCCCTTCGCCTCTCAACCCAACCCTAACCCCGAGCATCCACTAACAAACCCCGAGTCATTGGCCTAACCCTCGTCGTCGCGGGCGACACCTTCTTCCTTACTCTCTTCGCTGTTATCGTCTTTCACCAAATGTTCGAAGGAATCGCCCTGGGAACCCGTATTGCGGCTCTCGGCCGCCCCTGCCCCACCTCCCGCGGCGTCGACAGCCACGGCCACGTCCAAGGTCACGGCCACGCCCACGGACACGAGCACTACCATGACCACGATCTTCAACACGACAGCCATCCGCACAGCCACACGCCTGGTTCGGACCATCACAACCACCACGCTCATTCGTCATCTTCGGAGGACAAGCCTAAGCACAACGGAAGCGGCGACGACTCCTCGCCCTCGAAGGACTCGGCGTCGGAGAATGAGAGCGGTGCCGAAACCGGCACTATCGTGCCCCATGTCTCGTTGACGAGGAAGTTGCTGCTGGCGACAGGCTTCGCGCTCGTTACGCCGATCGGCATGGCCATTGGCATCGGCGTGCTGAAGAACTTTAATGGGAATGATCCGTCGACAGTGATTGCGATTGGCACACTGGATGCGTTGTCAGCGGGCATTCTTGTGTGGGTTGGTGTCGTCGAGATGTGGGCTCATGATTGGATGCTTGGTGGCGAGATGACCCGGTCGGGGCCAGTTAGGACCGTGCTTGGGTTTGCGGCGCTCGTGGCAGGGATGGCGTTGATGAGTTTGTTGGGGAAGTGGGCTTAATTTTGCTCTGGACGATTGTGATCGGATGGAGTTCAAGGAGTTGAAAGCCGTATATATGTGGGGTATTGTTCATCTTTGCAAGGGAAATTGGCTTCATGGGGAATCGGCACGGCTGGGCGATGGGTGTGATGCGTCCATGATACCTGCATTTCCTGGTGTTTTTTACGGGTCCGTACATAGGAACGGGACGGTGACTGGACTGGACATGGAATGGCGTTTGTATTTAGGTCGGTATGGGTTTGTGGTTCAGTAGTACTATGGTTTGAGATACCTTCATCGGTACAATTAATGGCATGATACCAAGGTCGGGATGCATGTGGAATTGGCCATGTCCAAATGTGTCAAACCACGATCGAAGCCCTTGTACTATGGTGTTTTTGGCTGCAGTGCATGTTATTATTATCTTGTCATCCGCGGCGTATGTGGAAATTCTGGTTAAAAAAAAAACATATAAAAAAGGTCTAGTTGAAGTTGATGGCACAAGTTTATCTAGGCCACGAAGGTGTAGAGAAGGTTAGACAGTTTGAAATCAGGTTCGTACGCGGGGAAAAAAACGTTGAAAGGCATGTTTCTCAAGCTATTCGATGGCTGTCGAAGCCTGTCTCAGGAACTGGGAAGATCGTCTTAGTCTTCACAAGTTTGAACATAGCTGCCAGTTTTTTAGACCATTCGGGAAAAAAAAATTCAGGATTTGAGTAGAAGTAACAGCCGGATGTGTTCTTTATTACTATATCTCTCATGTCTTTTAGAGCCTCTGGGTAGAATCTGTCGGGACGTTCTCAACTGCCCCGAATAGCATCACAAGCATCTTCTGTACCTTCAGCTTTAAGTTAACAGTAGCACTCAGTAAACAAGTCGAGCGTCGAAACCATGCGCAACAGTTTCCAAACAAAGACCCCCTCTGCGTGGCTACGGCCGATCTGACCCTCGCTGACTTCGAGTGCCTTCACTAGGACAAGATCAGCCAACGTTACATGGAAAAGGCTGCCCAAATTCCCAACATCCACTTGGACCAAGCAGCCGTGATCTTCCTCGCCCTTACCGAGATCAAATCCGTTTCCGATCGGGCCCAAGAGCGTCGCGTCCACTGGCGAACCTACCGTGAGCAACCCCGCCTAAGTAAGCGCGAGCGCGAGGCCATGTGAATGAACAAGTCCAAATGGAATCTGAGAATCAGATGCAGCAGACGCAGTTAAGTAATGAAGAGAAGATGAAGAGAAATCTGCTGAACTGGGCGTTGGAGAGTTTGGGGGTGCCGAGCCAGTCGAGGGAGGAGACATATGTCCAGGTGATGGAGATGGGTCCTGGATTCGCTGGAGAAAGTGGCGCTCAATTTTTCAAAGTGGGTGCGGCGACAAGAAAGGTTCGAATGCGAAGAATTTCAGTGACAGACAGGCTTCTGGGACACCAAAGCCTCCGCAGTCCCGTGTGTCTGCGACATCAAGTCAATTGATTGACGTGCCTGAAGACAACAACACAAATATGGATGCTGATCAGTCCGAAGGGAAGGAAGGAGAGGACTATGAATGGGAATTCGAGGAGGAGTACAGCGAGGACGAGGAGGACTATGAAGGAGCGAGGACAATGAAGACTATGACCCTGAGGAGCGAAAGTAACAAACCCTGACAAGCATAGTAATGAAGATGCTCCTCATCTTTCTTCTAACACGTTTCAAGTCAGTTTTCTGTGGTCTCGGAGGCCATCTATGGCGTATTACTCCGTCTGTTTTTTTGCCAAATATTGCTGTACTCAAGGATTGAGCGTTGTGCAAAGAGTGTCATAATCGCTGGCCAAACATGGCACTCAGTTGACACCAAACCAACACTAGTCCAAGAACTGCCTGGAGAGTGTTGTTAATCCAGGTAAACATGGTTGATTTTATTTTGGAGAATGTATGTAGTCAATCATACCGAACTGACCTTCCTATGGTCCCTTGCACCCAGTGTGCTTGTTGTATGCCGTCAGCACAGTCGATTTGAGTCCCAAGCTTTAGCTTTCATGTTAATAAGTAGACACATGGCCGGCATCTGTCGCTATATGGCAGTTGCTGGACAAGTGTTATCTACACCTCATTGATACGCCTTGTCTGTTTAATGTTTCTTGACCACGAAACTTGCCCCCGCTGTCAGGCTCAGTGGTCATTATTTATCGGCGAGCGTTGTCCTAGCCCGTAGTAACAATAGCGGCATTCTTCTCCGGCTATAAATACCTAGGTGTCTGACAGTCTCTCAAAGTTTCCCGATTCTACAAAAAAAAACATTCGCACAGCGACGAAGTTGAGATATACGCCTATAACTCTTCACGGACTACAAGCAGACCGTAAATTCCTTAATAACTTCCGTCATATCAAGATAGAACAGCAACAGCCCGGAGATAGCAGCCAGCTTCCAGACAGAGATATATCTTTACTTCTTGGGAGCCTTGAGTTGGGAGCTCCAGCACAGAACAACTCAGCCGACAGTATAATGGTCTCTGAGCCAGGTATTAGCGCTACCAACATGTCAAATATTTCTCAACCACAGTTCCAAACCCTAGACACATCAATCCTTTCCCTTTGCAAATCTCCAACCACTATCACTCCGTTACTACCACCTTACCAGCCGTAACGACATCGCAGACATAAATTTTACTCTCCCAGCTTCCAATAATCCCTCCCGTTACTAACTCCTTTCCAGCCGCAACAGTACCACAAGCACAAATGTTCCCCTCTGAGCTCTCATCCCTCCCTCCTATTACTATCCACGTGCCAGCCGCATCACCATCTCAGGCCTTTACATTCCCCTCTCATCTTCCAGCAAATACTCCATCGTCCAACCACTTCACAACCACACCCAGCATCAATGCCCCTGCCCATACCAACCTCTCACCTCTCAAGCTCCCTGCTATGACGAGGCGGTTGAACGATCTTGCTTATACATTCAGGGCTCTGACCATTGGGAATAAGGTCTGGAACACCTCCCTCCAGGGCTCAGCAGCCATATGGGAATTATACAGCGAAATGAACCGCACCCTACGAGAAGCCGAGTGTCTCCGGCCACAGCAGTTGGAACTACAAATGATGGCTGGACTTCCTCAAGAGAGGACACGGGATAGATGGGAACGGGAAGCAAGAGCGTGGATGATATGCCTAGACAGGTATATACAAGAGTTCCAACGCCAGGAGAAGGCACCAGGGTCCACACCGTGGGAAAGTCTGGGACTTACGTTCGACCGTTCTTTGATCCGAGTTCCCACACTCTCGGGGGTGGTGATACATCTGCGAAAAAAAAATGCCAGCATGAGTTCATTCTGCGGCCGTTAATCCCTGCTCCGGACCTGCTCAGCCAACCAGAATACTGGAGCCTTCCAAAGAACGTTGATCGGATGTGTCCATAGTGTTGGAACCAGCTCACAGACCAATGGTGGGAATCCGTCGGTCACTGTTGGAAGTGAGACCTGAGGGTGTGCATTTTCTGTAGCGATCGCAGCAAGTTCAAGGGTTCTATTCTTACTCAGTGGAAGGCAAGAAGTCTGGACGGTTTTCGTTGAGAGAGAGGACTCCCATTCTGATGGGCGAGCAGTCAGGGTTATATAAGACGTCAGATCATTGTATTTACTTTCGTGGGAGGTTGGCCGTATGCACATAAACAGGTCAGGTTGAGGGTGAATAGCAACGATGTCATCATCACAAATTCCTCTCCTCAGCGACACTGCTTACTAGTAAGCTCTTCTTCATCTGACATCTTTATTAGATATGCTATAGGACCCATGCCATATCAAAAGCAATATAATCCTCCAGGTGCTCAGAGAGAATCCAGAAGTGACTCTTTCTGTAACTCCTCCCAGGCTCAGCCTCTGGGGTTGGGATTTCACGAGCGGATATGGGTTCTGCAGACTCCAATAATATGACCCTTCGATGGTCCGGTCGAGTAAGGATACCTTTACCACTGTGTCTTGCCAGCACTCATCCACACTAAGTGAAGTGATTTGGAAGGTTTTCATCAATAAGTCCATTTGCTGTGTATTGTTACCATTGGATCGTCGGAGTTCTATCCTTGTATATTGGCTTTCCCGTTGTTCTTCATGAAATATGTCGGAGGTGGGCTTTTGGCTTTACTTGCTGATCGCGTTGTTCTCGCTGTGCTTGTCTAAACTGAGAGCGTTGGCTCAATACTTATGAGCGGCAAAAGCTTGTCTGCTGCCGGGAATGCGACCTGCTACCATGCCATGCGTACAATGTAGCTAGATAATTGATAAGCAGACGGGGAAGGATATCAAGTGGGGAAATTAGGCAATCCTCAAAGTAGGATTTAAGGATCCAGAGTCAGTGGAGAATTCCGAGCTAAGAAGATTCTTCTGCAGAAGCATTATATGAACTTCGTTGTGAAATGGAGGAGACAGGGGTTTATCACTACCAGGAATGGAGAGGCAAAGAGGGTACTAAGGAATGGGGGTAAGGATCCTTAGTGGATGGACACTCAATGACTGGACTTAGGGTGAGGGGATAGTCAGCAGCTGGTAATGTTAAGACAGCTGAGGTAGCCAAAGAACGGAATCGACTACTGGGGAGATGCTTACTCCTATTTTTGCTCAAACATATAGATTTGCTTTTTATACTTGCCTTCATTTAAGTCATTTGTGGCAGGAAATATTTCACATTCTCTTTGGTGAATATTTGGTTTGATTTATCAGTTATGTATGGCCACAGAGGCATGCGTAGCCCTTGGTAACTATGCTTAGTGTGAACAGAGGACCGCGGAAAATGGTCATCTCTTTTGCTCCCTGCGCCGACTGAAAAGAACGACATATATTGAGGGTATCTATCGCGCAAATCCATGCGAACCCTCATCCATTTAGCACTAGACTCATTGACTGACATCGAGATTGTCAGATATACCCGATTTTCTCACCTCTTGTTTTCCCCTCTATCTCATCAACCTAACCCGCTCTATCCGAAGGAAGAGAAATGCCCGCTCCGAAAACGAACGATCCAAAAGATAAATACCAATCTATACACCAAACACCTTGCCCCTTTTCATCCAAACGAATGAGCAATCTCCTTCATTTCCGGAAAAGACTCACAGCCCTGGCGCCCAACCACTCCCATTCCTCCCCCCATTCGCCTCCAACTCGTACCTCCCTAAACTCTCTTGCCACGTCTGCCAATCGAATCCCTCATCCATGTTCATATCCATGTCTTCGGCGCCCATGTTCCCCGGCATCCGCAGTATATCAGGACTTTCTCCGGTGGTAGCACCCCCCACTCCGGGGGTAGTTGTGGTCCCGGCTGTGGCAGGCCACATCCACGGCGGGAGAGTCGGCGTCTGTTGAGGTTGTTGGGTGTGATGTTCCTCCTGGGTAGAGCTACCCATCCCTGTTGTGGGGGTTTGGACCATACCACTTTGGCTGTGGACCATTCCTCCTGGGGGCAGTTGACTCGGCAAACCATGAGGAATACCCGCTGAGGGCACAAATCCACCGCTGGTGCCGGCAGCTGCGACGCCTGCGGCGGGAGGATAAGCAAAGAATGCTGCCCTGGCTAACTGATCCGAATCCTCCGACGCCCAAAGCGGCACCAGGTCTGGCGGAACGAATGTAGAATTGGCCATCGCTGCATCGAGGTACTCCATCACATCGGGCTTGTTATACTCCATTGTGTTCCTCGGCCCAGGCTGGATGCCGACCATAGCGGTAGTCTGGCGCATGAGTTCATCACGATCAACCGCTCCCCAGGGCTGGAGCTGGGGGGTTTGCTGAGGTGTTGGCTGCGAGGGGACGTGTTGCTGAGGCTGGGGCGGTAATGGAGGCAGATTGATGAGCTTGCGCCAACGATCGAGGGCAATTGCACCCTTAACAGAGTCGGGAATGTTGCCAATAGACGTTGGGGCAGGGGCAGCTTGGTCCTGCATCTCGAGTTCGCGCGCGGCTTGGGGGTCGGCACGGAGACGGGCGATTTCTGCTTCGCGGTGTTTCTTGACCTTGAGGTAGAGCTTACGAATGGGCATCCAGACGGCGTGATGGGAAGCCAATTTCTCGAGCTCGGCAGGGTTGGGCGAGGAGAATGTGAGGTTGAGGGCGGCCCAGGCGCGTTCGGTCTTGGGGCCCCAAGGGCGATGCGACGTCTCGACGAGGGTGTAGGCGAGAGCGTGCCAGTGGCTCCAAGTCTGGAAGAGCCAGCGCCACTGCTTACAGCGTGGGTCGGTGTTCAGGATATGGCTGTATTCGAAGATGTCGAGGGCTGCGTTCAGCAGGCGGGCACGAACGTCCTCGGAAAGCTGATCGTTGCCGGAACCAGGGAAGAGGACGGGCTGGTAGATGATAAGGGTCATCTTGGCGACAACTATACGGGCGATGTTGGAGGCCACCCAGAACATGGGACTCGAGGGGTCGGTCAGGAGCTGCTCCTTCAGGCGGGTGTACACATCGGCAAGCATGGCTTCGCGCTGCTCAAGGCTCATGCCAGCTTCGGGGTCGAAAGGAGCGCTGTGCAAGCGACGCGACAGCGCACAAACTTCGAAGCGGATGAGCGAGAAGGCCATGTCGGTGGTACCGGTTCGTGAGTCGGGCAGGCATTCGCTCTCGGGAGAGATGTCGGAATCGTTGATGTTCAGGGGCAACTGAGTGTCGAAGGTGCCGTTGACGATGGTCAGATCGGTGCCCTGGTCTTCAGCGCAGCGAAGATCCAGTACGCACAGCGCCCAGAATATGCGACGACGCATCTCTACCTCGAAGGGGGTCAGATTAGGGAAGTGTGTTCCATCGCGGTGAAGGCCGAGGGCCTGGCTGAGACGAATGAGCAGGCCTGTCAATGTCCATGAAAAACGGGTGTCGTCGTGCCGGCGAACGAGCACCAGGAACAGCAAGAACGCTTGGATGATCGTGAGGTCGGGGCGGGTAAGGAACTCGGCCTTGGCCAGAGCCTGCTCAAAGGCGAAGCGGTATTTTCGGAGGAGGACGCTCTTGTCGGTACCAAAATTGAGTTTGACCTAATCTGTCAGCAGGGTTCAAGAAGAATCTTTTGATCAAGAACTCACTTCATCCTCGTCCAGCGATGTGATGGAAGCGTAGTAGATAGAAAACATTAAAGCCTCGGTCGATGGCGTAAGCGAGTCCATGTTGTTGCGCAGCTCTTTGATGACCTTGCTCATGGTCGGCACGTGGACGACCTTGAGGATTGGGTCGACGTTCTCCTGGTAGACCTGCCATATGAAGGGTATTTGCGAAGGCAAAGGATGCAAAGGCCGCAGGTCGACGTCGGCCGAGCGATAACCCAACACGAAGGACTGGTGGTCGTACAAGCTCCTGTCGTTCTCGCCAGCCTCAGGGGTTGTCTCGTTATTCGACTCTTCCGAGTCTTCGTCGGTGAGGTCTTGCGAGGCTTTTCGTAATTCATCAAGCTGGGAGAGTCAGCACAGGCAACCCGCTTTGGAGCCAGGAGACATACTTCATCATTAATAGACGTCCAGAGCGTACTGCTGACATATCTCGTCACTCCTTTCTTCTCATTCAACACCAACCGACCAAATTGTTTATGCACAGTCTGCACATCAGGGGGGGATTTCCTCGACACATCAGGCTCTGACACAGACCCCGACGTCGGCCGCCCGGACATCCTAACCGTAGCGACACCTTGATTCGGTGAGCCATGGCTGGCACCGGCGCCGGACGAGCCCATGCGGACGCCGATGGAGTTTTCGTCCCGTGCATACGAGAATACTGCCTCGGGAGAGTTCCCCGGGCTGCAGCCGTGGCGCACCGACTCGACCTCGATCTGGCTGCTCAGCTCCTCGACAATGCCCTCCAGCTTGCGCAGGCGCTTGATTAGCTCCAGCTCGCGCTCGCTCGAGCCCTGCTTCCCTGGGGCATTGGGGTCCTTGGGCCTTGGTCGACGAGGGGCGCGGCCAGGAGCTGGAAAAATGCAGGGGATCTGGGCACGACGGCAGTTAGAGCATGGCATATGTTTGTCGCAGCGGACCTGGGCAGAGCACGTCAGCAACGGGAAAGAGCGATAAAGCTAGAGAGTGCGAGGATAGCGCACCTTTCTCCTGCGACACGTCACACAACTCCTTGGATTGAGAGCTGACGACGGCACGGCATTCGGCGAGTAGACCGAGGCGCCGGGTGGGGGGTGTCGGGCCAATTCCAGTATCTGTTGAGCATCGTAGCCGTCCTGCGGGCCCGTCACAGAGGCGGCGTCGGTCCTGGGGCTGTCTCCGGTCACGAGCCGTGGCGTCGACGACGCAGTGGTGACAGTGTCCCCGTTCATCGTGGTGCTGGGACCTTGAATAGGGCTAACCGTGGCTTGGCGATAACCTTGGCGATGGATGGGGGAGTCACAGACTCAGACCCTTCTTGGGATAAAACAACAACTCAATCTCGACACTTTGCTACACTACAGCCACACCGATCGCGTTTCTCCCACCGTCACTCCGGCTCTGTCTCTATCTCGCTCAGATAGGGGGTCGGGAAGATACGGCAGCCGCTTGGCGGGGTGCATGCGAAGGATGTGCTGGATCTTCGATGATCGGCGAGGCGAGCTGAAGGAATTGAGAGGGGGAAGGCGGCGTCGGCGCCTTCTTGGCTGGCGTCAGTCAAGGCTCGGCTGTCACGGCGTGGCACGAGTACTCAGCGGGCCGAGCGTGCGACACTGTGTTGCGGCGGCGGCGTGCGGGCAGTTTTTGATGGACACGCGGGATGCGAAACAGAAGCGAGCTCCGGCTGCTTGGGCTGCGGCTTTAGCGATCAATGTCCGCCGTGACGCCGGCACGACGAGGAAGTGGTATTGGTGGGTTGCAGAAGGTGGGTTTTCGCCGTGGGTTTTGACTGGGCGGCTTGCTCATTGCTGTATTAGCAGGGGGAAACTTCTGTGGGGCTTTGCCGCCCGTGCCAAGAATTCCCGCGCCCCACCTGACCGCGCCGGGGCCGGTTCCGGGGAAAATTGGTTTAGACTAACAATATCGAGAAATTGTCATTGAAGAAGTTTAAAAGTTGACCGATTGTTGCACAGTGACCAAGTGGACATGGAACACAACGAATTGTTCGAGTTATCTGAACTCTTTTTACGCTGTTCTCAGGGCCAGCTGTCTCGGTGTCTTTCGATGAGTCAACCCAGCTGCCAACTGTGATAAGGAGGATCCAGGGGAGACAAACAGCCATTCCTTCTTGAGGCATTAAGATTTTTACCACAGATCTTTTCCATCTAATCACATACTCTGCGATCCTATCATACTGTGTCTTGACACTTATCACCCAAAGCCCAGACACACGTGACAATTTGTTGGCAAACTTGATCCTGCCATCTGGTATTCGACTCATCGAAAATACTGAAACAAGCTTGGGTCCCAACACGCTGGCAATGCTCACTCTTTGTGCGTAGCTTGGGAATCCCTTGTAGACCTTCCGTCCCCTCCCGTCTTTCTGCGACTCCAGTTGCCGTTGCATGCTATGGGGCAACCCGGTCCTGCGGGTTGGGTCGCGTCCCATGATGAAGGAAAATGTGCGGCGGGGTTGCTCCCAAGGGCCGAGCTCAGCGTTTAAAAGCTCAGTTGACATGACTGAAGAGTATTGAAATATATTAGCTCTGTTTTGATCTGCTAATGTGTTGAAGTCTGTCGCTACAGCAGCAAATGAATACCGCTCACGTCGACACGGCGTACCAGCAGCGAGCAACACACGGCTAGACCAGCGACTCAATGTCAGGATGATCCCTGACAAGGTTGACAATAGGCAGAAAAATCTTTTGGTCTCCTCCCTCCCGGGCGAGCATCTCCTTGACGTCAGCCCAGGTCTTCCACGACCAGGACTCGCACTTGTCGGGTTCCGTGACCTTTCTGCTTCAGCATTTGAACCCTCCTCTTGTGCTTCAGGGACACTCACCACGGGCTCCTGGGTCTCATCAACCCGTCTGCACTTCACAAACACAGTGATGTAGTGTTTCGACTTGGGGTCAAAGATGTCGTTCGTCGCGGCAATCATCTTCTCAGCCTTGACGACCAGGCCGGTCTCCTCGAGGGTCTCCCGCTCAGCACAGGCAAAGAAGCTCTCTCCCATTTCGAGATGACCGCCCGGAAATTGCCACTGCCCTGATTTCTGGTGAGCACAGACCCGGTTATTCGGGGGAAGGTATTGGTACATACCGGTGCCATGAGAAGTACTCTTACGAACGCCGATGACCACCCGGCCTTGGCCATCGCTGATGATGGCGGCCACGCCGACTCTAACTACCGATGTAGCCATTTCGATAAGGGTTTTGATATGATAGTGAGGGCTCAGATTGAAAAAATGGCGAGCTCCCTTTGGTCAACACCCATGACTCAGCAGTCCTTCGAACCCCAGGCTTATGGACCCCGCCCACTTGAGCTGATCACTTCACCACCAGGGAGCTGCTCTCATTCATCGACCACTATTCCAGGGGCGGCAGAAACAAACAAGCAAAAGTGAGGTAGTATCCCGACTCTCGGGCCGAACTACGAAAGTCGTAAGATGAGATTCCAAAAAGCATCGCGACATGAAGCTAAGCTTTGGGCAACGCAGCGCTAAGCTCGTTTCAGCCTAGCCGCATCGCAAATTGAGGGCTTCGAGAAGCGGCATGCTGCGGCTGTAGTGCGCCCAGCCTAACGGTCGGGGCTCCGATTTCTAGCCGAAAGTTACGCTCAGGAACAAGGCGTTACGTTACACATAGGCTGAACGGTAAGTTTAGAGCGGCAGAAAGCAGGTGCGACTGAGGAAAGCTGCAAGTGAAGGAAGCAGGGAGGTGCATAGCTGGCTGCGCATCAAATGAGGGAAAGGGTACGGTGAATTACTTATCTGCCGGCGCATCCATTTGAACTGTTATTTACCGTTGTGGCTAGGCATCAACCATCGCATCTCTGAGCCTCTTAAGCCAACCCAATAACCCTCTTGTTGACGGATTCTGAACTGTTCAGCCGTTCCCAGCAAATAGTTTCCCCAATAATTATGATAGCAAGCCATCAACAATGGTTAAAGGCATGCCCAATGATCGTTTTATTTTTCCCAATATGCAAGGCAAGCAAACAACCGACAGGCAGCCCTTCCGCTTTCCTTTATGAAGAATCACAGTGGCAGTTACGATTACCTAAGATTGTCACTCAACCCGAGTGGCGCAATGGTAGCGTATGAGACTTCTAATCTCAGGGTTGTGGGTTCGAGTCCCACCTTGGGTGGCAAGTCTTAGTTTTTGCTTTTTGTGATGTCCTCTGATATGGACTCTAGATTCCCACCCGGCATCTGGTTTGCAATTTTTATCTTGTCAAAGGTCTTCTATGAGCTGCAAATGGCTGCCAAATCATTGGGAGTTGGTTAGATACAGTTGACCGACCACGTGTTGGTTCACGACTTCAGCGTTCCAGTTTCCCGTTTCCTGGGCTTCTTTCTGCTTTTCCAGGATTCACGTGGAACTCCGAAAACATACTCGATCTTCATACTGACTCGTATGTACCGTATGATATGCAATCTACCTTCCAGAACATCGACGGGTATCATGTCCCATCCTAGCTCCAACCCAAGCAAACCTCACGCCATTTTAAGTGAACATCCTCAACCTGGACCCCGTCAACATCCCGGAGGTTGTCACCAGTCATCTATCATGTACCGATCCATGATCCCAGCCATGCCTGTCCCGAACCTGACCAGTCCGAACACCAAGAAACCAAGGCATTGCGTAGACTCCTTAGACCTGCCGTTAACTCCTGAGTAATAGACTCAATGTAGGTAGACGGAAACGTAGATCAACGCAGCCCTCCCGGCCCCTTCTCCACCACAAACCTAACTGGCTTCCGTCTCCTCCAACTAGGCACCCCCTTAGGTGGCACAACCGGCCTCATATTCACCCCTCCTGACCTCGAGATCACTGTTCCTCCTACTCTCCCCTGACAAGGCAGTGTCTTGACCTGGAACCCGCCTATCCCGCAGCTTGCACCAATCCCTTCCGACTCTGATGACGAGCCAGAGGACCACCCGGATGATGATGACCCCGAAGAATTGGATGAAGAGTCCTCCTTCGGCGGCCATAACCCCGTGGCCACCCAGCGCTCATCATACCCCCATTTCCCCACCCCTCCTTGCATGAGCCATCGCCCAAGGTTCTTACACTGGCTCACGTCGACCCATTCTAACCTTGTACATCCCTCCAGCACGTTCTCGACTCCGTTGCCTGTAACCCTCACACAGCCTCTCACAGACAGTCCACGGAGTTCGTTGAGATGCAACGCAACGCACCCCAAACTAGCATCGCTCACCGCGCTCCCACAAAACGCCATCCTCAGCTCCCTCAACTGCGGCAACCCCAAAGCAACAACCTCTGTCGCGGTATCCGACAAGGCACAACAGAAACTCAAATCCAAATGCGTCAGCCCCCTCGCGGCCCCGACCAACGCTACCACGGAATTATCCGTCAAGTAGGTACAGTCCGCCAGGCATAACTTCCTCAACCTCGGGAAACGGTGTGAAGCCCAGGCTTGAAACCCAGCATCTGTGACGGACGTGCAGCGCGTTAGGGTGAGGGATTCCAGGCGTTGAGAGGCGTGCAAAGCGAGGTGGGCCATCGACCGGTCGGTGATGTGCTTGCAGTAGGAGAGGTTGAGGTGGCGGAGGGAGGGGCAGCCTATTACCGTGCCGGGGGGAGGGGGAGGGGGTAAACTTGGGGCTCCACCTCCTGAGGGGGGGTGAGAGGAGCGGTGGGGGGAGCGCCCTCTGTGGTGGTGATGTTTCGTAGGGGAGATGACTACATTCGAGTTGTTGCCTGCACTGCCGCCACCGCCGCCGGGAGGAGGGGAGGGCACAACCCAGCCTACCACGCGGGCGAGCAAATTATCCCCCACCTTGCGGCAGTTACTCCAGTCTATCTCCTCTAGGCCCTTCGCATACTCCGCCATATTGTGAATTTGGGCAGCCGAAACGTCCCACACACTACGCATACGCCAGACCTTGACATTTCTGCCGCATGTCTTCCATAAACAATGGAAACCCTCGTCGGTAATGTGGAAGCAATCGTTAATGTTGATTTCCACGGGACGGGCGCCGATGAATGGGGCTAGGATGTGGATTATTGCATGGTCGGTTACGCGGCGGTTGTAAGGGGAGAGGTCGACGTGTGTACATAGGTCGGCGGAGGTGGTCAGCAGGGTGCGCCAGCGGCGGCAGACAGCTCGAATCTTCAACATTGAGAGAAGATCGAGGTGTTTGAACACGGCGACAAGGACGTTATCCGGGAGGCCTTGCTTGCTGAGGGAGTATTCTTTGGCGGAGTCGCGACCGAGACGGGCTCTTTTAAACGGAAAGGGGGGTTCGTCGAGAGAGACAGGGGAGAGCAACGGGGGAGCGGGCTGCACAGGAGGGATCTTGATCGCTCCCCCAACAACAATCCCACTGGAGTCGGCAGTCTGGGCCGGCGGCGGCGCAATCGAGCTTCGCCTTCTAGCCCGTAAGTTCTCCATATCGACACTAAGATACGGATCCGGGTCTGTCGGCGAGCGCGTCTCTTCGTCAGCCGCCAGCATCTGCGTAACCACAGGCGTGATAATCACCGGCCCTTCGGTCGGCCCAACATTTTCGTCTCCCACATCGCTCATCTCGACATCTTCCCTCTCAGCCTCTTGTCTCGCCTTATGGAACCTCTTCCGCGCCGTCTCTTCGACCTGTGCTCTAATCTCAGGCGGGCACCGCCGCCACAACTCTTCGAGCGCCTCGCCTCCTATGACGAGACACTCCACCGTCGTGATGGCGCGTACCGTTGCCGTGCGTTCTTCTGACAACCCCAAACTAGCCACCTCCCCGAAGTACTGCCCCTGTCGTAGCCTCGGCCGTGTGTATGACGTAGCTGGCCCCGACCCATTCTTCTTGACCATCGTCGGGCTCAAGGGCTCCTCAGGTTCTTTCACAACCTCTGCCTCGCCATGCACAATGAAGTAGATCTCGCTACCCCTCGTTCCCTGCCTCACAATGTCCGTAAACGGAGGGTAGCTCTTGGGTTGGGCGCTCAACCCCAGGAAATGCAAAATATCCGCCGGCAGGGTGGCAAACAGCGGCAGTTCCTTCAGCGTCTTACGCACATTGACATACGCACTTCCCAGCGCGCTGCCGCTCACCGCAGGGTCCTCAATCACCCCCGGACTCGGGCTCTTCCTCTTCTTGGTATTAACCACCGCCCCACCCTTAATAACGCCCACATCACCGGTCACAACCTCCCCCGGAACACCCTCATGCTTCTTCCTCTCCTGCTGCTGCTGCTGCTGCTGCTGTTGCTGCTGCTGCTGCTCCCCAACCTTCAACACAGCCTCCGCCCCCTCCGACAACCGTTTCTTCTTCTTCAAAATCGCCAACCTCTCCAACGCCTCCTGCCTTATCGCTTTCTCCATCTCCGGAAACCTAGGCAATTCCGCCATCAAATCCTCCTTCATCAGCACCACCAGCAGACATTTTGTGCGTGCAATAATCGTCGCCGTCCTAGGCACGTCCATCAAAACACCTATCTCGCCGAAAAAAGCGCCAGGCTTCAGCTCCGCGTACACGGCTTCCCCATCGCGAGAGGTTACCGCAACCACGCCGCGCACGAGCCAGTACATTGCCCTTGCTTCTTCTCCTTCGGTGAGGATATGATCGTGTGCTGCATGAATCTGTGGCCTGAGATGAGACCCAACAGCCACTAAGAACTCTTCAGGAGCTGAGCTAAACAGGGGAAAGGAACGGATTCTCTCTAGGAGGTCGAGAGGCATGTCGGGGATGGGGGAGGCGGTGGTTAGGGGAGAGGGACGGATCGGGCGCGCGGGGTTGGTGTCGGATTCGAAGGAGCGGAGGAGGGCTGATGGGTTTGGGGTGGATTGTTGAGAGGAAGAGGAAGAGGTGCCATGATGGATGATGGAGCGGTAGGCGGAGGAGCTGTGGGGGCTGCGGGTGCGGCGCATGGTACCGCTGAGGTATGATGATACTGGTAAAGGAGAGCTAGGTATCGAGTTGAGGAAAATGATCTGTCGCGTGTGGAAGCTGGATGTTCGAGTCGTGGAGGTTGATCGGGAAGAGGTTCATACCTTGCCGGGCGGATTGATCTTCGAGAAGTTGAGGGACTTATTCGGAGTTGGGGCTCGATCAAGATGTCTGCGGTCAATTTGCGAAGACAAGAGATAGCTCTGAGCTGTTCGAATTCTCTTTGTTGATCCCAAGATCCAATGCAAGAGCCGAATGGATAATGGACGGCGTCTAGCAGTTGTATTAGTTCGGTGTTTCCAATCCCAATTCCGTCATCGCTCCCATAGAGCAACAACGTGAAACGAGCCGTGATCTTGAATGTGTTGGAGGCAGCAGTGACTAAGGTCGCAATGAGGATTAAATTGCGCCGATGCAACTGATCCTCAGCACCCCTGAGTGGAAAATAAATCCGATGGGCGCGGCAACTGGAAGTAAGCTAAACGTGTATGCAGCTATCACCAGAGACACGAGGTAGCTCTGTTGACGATGCGATACTCCACAAGTAGGCAGATCTCATCAAAGCGACCACGCCATTGAAGCTAAGAGTTGGACGCCGTCATCGCAGGGAGATAGTTGTAGCTTGTTTGCTTACTGCTGAACGAGCTAGCTTAGGTAGATACTTTCGAACCGTCTGCTGTCAGCTTGTGGCACAGCAAAAGCAAGGGAACCGTAAAACGGCCGATCGCGCCGCTGCACGGGTCGATGGGGTTGTCGTAAGTAATGCGATGTAAGAAAGAGATGCAGAGAATCGGGATGCTGCAGCTGCTAAAGAGCAAAGGTATCGGGTTCCAGAAGCCGAAGCGTAGGGATGAGAGCTGTACCTGAGATGCTGAGGAGGGCGGGTGGGTGCAGAGGAAACAAAGAATAAGCGCGTCTGCGTCTGCGTGTGTGTCGTGTGTGTGTGTGTGTGTGTGTGTCACAGTGTATGTCAGGGTTAAGGAGGTACAGATAAACTCAGACTTGTTCCAAACGGTGCTAGGAAGGTAGAGCTGTACGAAGCTCTCGGTCCGTTATCGATGCCGTTGATCAATGATGACTTTGTTTGCTCAACCCAGTGGAGGATGGTTTGGCAAGATGACCGGTCGAATTGATTGATTGATGCAATGGAGAGGAAGCTGAATGAGATTGGGACGGTAATGGTTAAGCAAGCTGGGCTCCAACCTTCGCAGCAGTAGTCATGTCGATGTAATAATGGAGCCAGAGCCAGCCAGTCTGGGACTCTTAATGGAGCCGGGGATGGCCGGGGGCTCGGGGGCTCAGGGATGGAGCGCGTGGACGGTGGGCTTTCTTGGACTGGACCAGAGCAAAAAACCAGACCCTAACTAAACGCTAGGGAGACGGAACAGTCTTCCTCCAAATGGGCCTGAGCACGGGGCACAAGAACAAAGGTCGGGGTAGAAGCCACGGCAAGGAGCGAAGCTACCAGTGTACCCCGTATCTGTGAGCTCGGTCCTTCTATGAGTTGTCTACAAGTGGCTGTCGGATCGGAGACTCTGCTTCGTTGGGGATGGATAGAAATTCTTCTGTGTGGCCAAGCGCAACGGCCCGCTTTCTGCTCAATCAAATGCTTCGATTGTGACTAGCGGCTGGAGAATGGGGGGACAGACTAGGGCCGCATGAATGCCGTGGCATGCATGGGCACTGTCATGGCAACATCACAATGGAAAAAAATCATGGGCTGGCTGACTGGCATGCGGGGCTGCGGGGACGCTTTCTCAGACATCATACGTCCCGTTTTTTCTCTTTGTGGATTGCCACGAGGAGATTGAAGAATAAGGTATCATTTACAAAGCTTCTAATTCGGGGGCTGTACCCGTCAGAGAGAACTGGATAATATTGAGGAGAATAGAGCATCCACTGCGCCCCAGAAGCCAAGAGGCTAATTTCTGAGCCAGCACTGTACGTGAAGGAGGAGAGCTGTCATGTAGCCATAAACATGGCGGTGTGGCAGGCAGTTCCGGCTGAAGATCATCCAAGATGAGACTCTAGCAGTGTTGATACGCCAGCAATAATTGTTTTGCAAGATTCCAAACATGCAGGTGTCACGATGATCTTGTTTCGGTGAGAAGACCAGCCTGATCCTTTTTGTGGGCGAGGTCAGGCTTGGCCTCCATCTCAGGGGTAGCTTGGTGTTCCATGAAGTCTTGATAAAAATCACTAGATGATTCTGACCGTCTCTGAGCTTCAGAATTGCCGATGTCAAAAGTGGAAAAAAATGATTAATACATGCTGTCGTCACGTTGCTGAAGACAGTTTGCCGCCGACTTCCCTTTCCTCTTGCCTGCAGCTGCAGCTGTCGCAGATCCTCACAAAACTGAAAATGCTCGGCGCGCTCGGCTGCCTGCTCCGCATTTCGAGAAGAATTCTAGCGTTGGCCCGTGCATCCAACCAACTCTTGGCATGGCCAGGGTCTGCACCCCTACGGCTGACACGTGAACCAACCAATGCTTCAAAACCCTGGAAACAAGTGATGGGTAGGGTTAAGGTTGCCTGGGAGATCGGGACATCTTAGCTCCGACACCGAGCTCAAAACCTGTTCAGAACTGGAAGGTTCCGGAAAAAGCTCGGCCCAGATAAGAGGGCCCTGCTTCAGAGGCGCGGGTTTACTAAGCAGCGCCACTCGTGAGCAACGTCATTTTGCGGGCCTTTGTAACCTCCAACTTGCAACAGCGTCAGCCAGAAGAGCCGAGCTCCGTTAAAACCGCTCTCTCTGCTGTCCTCGCTGCATCGCCGGCACACAACCCGACAACTTACATCGACATTGCGGTTTCGTCGTTGAAGAACACTTTGAGAACGAATCTGAAAGCGACGTACACAGCCATGTCGTTCACGCTCACCCTCCGCGCAGGCCTCTCCTGCAAGGCGCCCCAGCTCGGTATCCGGGCCTTCCACCAGACGGCGACCAAGAACACCTTCTTCACCGCGCGCACTGCTTCTCTCGCTTTCCGAGCCAGCTCCAAGTCTGGCAGCTCGATCCTCACCCGCCTGAATGCCACTCGCTCGCGCGGCTACCAGCAATATGCCTACGCCGACCCTACCGCGCGCAAGGCGGAGCTCACCCGCAAGCTTCTGATCGGCGGTGCTGTCTTCGGCGGTACCCTGGTCGCTGTCAACGCGGTGTTCAACCAGGAGGGCAGGACGGACGGCGGGATGCCATTGTTCGAGCGGTCGTATCTGAACAAGACGTTTATGCACACGGGTCTGGGCGTCGGCATCATCGGGTTGACGGCGTACCAGATGATCCAGAGCGGCTTTGTCTATCGGATTATGGTGACCAACCCATGGATTGTGGGGCTGGGCGGTCTGGCGCTGAGTATCGGGTCTATGGTTGCCACGAGGGCGATTGATCCGGACAAGTAAGTCCGCACACACCACTTACCTTGGTTATGACGCGAAGATGCTAACGGTAATAGCTACATCCCCAAATACCTCTGCTGGACAGCCTTCAATGCAACCCAAGCCGCCTTTGTCGCCCCGCTCATGGCCATTGCCCCTCCGGCCCTGCTTGCCCGCGCTGGCCTGTACACCCTCGCCATGATGGGCTCCCTCTCCATCATCGGCGCCACCGCCAAGCAAGACAAGTACCTGTACATCGGTGGTCCTCTGCTTGCCGGCGCCGCCATCGTCGCCGTCTCGGGCTTCGCTCCTCTCGTACTCCCCGCCACGGCGGTACGCACGCTGGCGTTCACTGAGAAGCTGTGGCTGTATGGCGGGCTTGCGCTGTTCGGCGGATTCACTCTGTATGATGTGCAGAAGGTGCTTTATCATGCTAGGTTGGCGAGGGCTGGTGTGATTAAGGAGGATCCAGTTAATGAGAGTATTGGGTTGGAGTTGGATTTCCTGAACATTTTCATTCGGATGGTCCAGATTCTGATGATGCAGGGTCAGCGGAGGAAGTAAGGGGTTGACAATTGAAAAAGGTGGTTGGTTCTCTGTGTATAATTGGCGTCTGATGGGGAAGGATATCCATGGCACGTCTCTCGGCTCGTCGTCTCTCTGCTCGGTGGCTTTCTCTTTGTTTTATTTTGTGTTGTAGTTAGGTAGCTATTCGCTCCTTAGCGGTAGAGGCCTCTGGCTTGTATCGTAGCATTTTATTCTGAAGAAGCAAAATAAAAAAAAACGAAAACATCTAAACTTGGAACCTGTCTTTTATCTCGACGCCATGAATTGTTCTAAAATTGCCCGTTTTAATCCTTCAAATCCGGAAAGTCCCTCACAAAATGACTAGGACACTCATAACCCCCGGGATTTTTGCTCAAATACAGCTGGTGATACTCTTCCGCATCCCACCACTGACCCGCCGGCAAGATCTCAGTGGTGATTTTACCGCCCCACCACTGCTCATTCGCCTTCCCTGTCACCTCCCTCGCGATCTTCTCTTGTTCTGGCGTGGTGTAAAAGATCCCGCTCCGATACTGCGTGCCAACGTCCGGTCCCTGCCTGTTCGGTGTAGTTGGGTCGTGCATACGATAAAAGAACTCAAGAAGCGTGCGGTAGGACAAACGAGAGGGGTCGTACAGGAGGAGGGTCGCTTCTGCGTCTGTGATGTACCACCCCAACTAAGTCAACATCAACTTGCTTCTTCGTTGAAAAAAAAAAAAAAAAAAGAAAAA
>Ga0065720_1019526_pt1 | contig 24334 bp, 11 predicted proteins | sample Thericmetagenome_FD_59107 | JGI IMG/M metagenome (GOLD analysis project Ga0065720, IMG submission 59107) | Thermophilic microbial communities from the Joint Bioenergy Institute, California, USA of rice/straw/compost enrichment - eDNA_2 v2... | ecosystem: Engineered > Solid waste > Grass >... | reverse complement strand
GGGCTACTCCGGGGCGCGTTCTGGGCCGCAACAGGCGTTCTCTTAATTAAAGGGAAAAAATTCAATACGTAAAAGTCATTAAATTTGCGCTATACTTGTCATATGATGCAAGAATAAATTTCATTCAGGTTGTTAAGAAGGGAGTGCAAGTAGTCCTATGTCGTGTCTAAGTATAAAGGACACCTATGTATGTATGTATACTTTATCGACCACTAGCTACCATATCTAGGTACTCTGGTCGTGCCCACAGCGATTGGCGAGCAAGAGGTTGCTAAGTACATTGCGCGGGAAAAAACCTTTTTTGAGGAAAAACCCGCCTATCTTGTGCCCGCTGGCCCAAGAGGGGAAGTTGGGTTGATCGCGGTCAAAGGACCCCGTGAGTACGAGGGGAGGAGCCGGATTCGAACCGACGACTTGCCGGGCAACAGTAGGTTTATCCAGGCGCAATGCACTCCAACTGCACCATCCGCCTTAAAAGACATATAAATTGCATGTTACGGGATAGTTAACATGCCTAGATTATAGCCTTGGCTGTAAAACGATGATGACTCTATTTTCGGTCACGTTCTACCCTACTGGAGTACTGGGCTGTGCCCACGACGCCGGCGGGCATAATTATACTGTCTACAGCCACTTACGGAATCCTGTGCCAGGGAAAGCTTAATGGCAAAAACCAGTGCGTGGCTTAAAGAAAGAAAAAGGCGTATCCTTTACAAAGCCTAGAGATGATGATGATGATTATGATTCTATTTTTCGGCCGCGTTCTACCCAGACGGGGTACTGGGCCGTGCCCACGGCGACGGCGGGCATAGCTATCCTAATAATACCTACTTACAAATAAACCCTTGCGCGCGAGGGAAAGCCTACTAACAGAAACCTGCGCGTAGATTACAGGAAAAGAGGAGAGATACTCTTTGCAATCAACAAGAGCAAAGGGGATTCACCATTGGGGAGAGCTTGTGGAACAATGATCTCGACCGGTTCTGACGCCTCTTCTTCGTCTGCTCTGACTGCAGGCGAGGGAAGGCAAGGACGATGATTTAGAGGAATAGGGAGAGGCTCTAACGTCAACGGGTCAAGGATATCACCATATTGACGAAGCTCGTTGACACGGCTCAGGTATAAATTAAAGGTTTTATGAGAAGCTCGAGCATCGAGCCGAGTTGCGTCTGGGTTGCCCCAAGTAGCAATGGGACACACACCAAGATGTCCGCGGCGGACCACCTAGCCGCACATGCACGTCTTATTGGCCTCCGGAGGATGGCCAAAACATTGATGATACAAGGCAAAATCTCCATGGCCAGTAGCTCCTCTATCCAACGGCCTAAAACTTGTCTAGGAAGTTCTAGGAAGCTCTTGGATGACCAGCCATCCCAAAGACAGGAAGCTGGTTTATTCGCCGCCCACCAGCGTTGCATGTCAAATGTGGGCGCTCGAGGAGGTTTGGGTCACGAGGCTGATTGGAGGCCAAGCCAAGCTCGTATGCCAGGCAGTTTTAATTCTCAAGGTCCCGATTTGGGGTTAACGCCTTGAGCAAGCTGATGTAACCGAGACCATTCTTTCCACGGCCAGCGTGGAGACGTTCAGCCAGAGACAAAGCCTAGAGAGAATAGAGGCAGTGACCCATTGGAGACCAAGCTAAGCTCGTAGGCCGGGCCGTTTTGGTTTCCAGGGTACCGAACTAGGCCTGACGCCGTGTGCCAAGCTGATGTAAACGAAATATCCATTCCAGGGCCTTGCGGCGTGTCTAATGGAGATCGGATGGCCGGCGGGGAGACGTTCGGCCCGAGATCGCCATATGTAGCGCTCCAGACTCCAAATGTGCTCCGGTGGAGTACCCACTAGCCATTAGAGCATTTGAATCTGGATAGTGCGCCACACCGGAAGAGAGCGCGTAAGGTCCTGTTTGTCATCTGCCCTGCGATCGTATCAGAGTAATTGTAGATTCAGCGGATTGGATCTTGCGTCGCTATAATAGCACATGATGCATAAGATTGTAAAGAATCTGGTGCCCACCCAATTAGTTTGATAATCTATCAGAACGAGTAGTGAGTTACTTCAAACTTATGAACGAACCTTTCTTAGGCTATTGTTAGATTTAATGAAAGTTGAAACAGTTATGTCAAGCTTGATGCAAATTCTCTTAGATTTCGATCATATTAAGCTATCAAAGTTAGTCCCCCATCTCACTCTTCCTGGGAAAAGGCCAACACAAATGTATCAAATAAATCTGACACAAGATAACATTCATGAAGTAGGGTCAAAATGAAAAGTTCCCAATTAGCAATTAATAATATACCTCTTGCTATTCTATTCAATTGCAAGACATATCAAAACAAGAATACTTGTCACGAACGACAATGATTCTGGCTGGGAGAGTAGCTTCCGTACAACTCACTGATCGGAGTAGAAGGGAGTCGTGACCCATCGAACTCGGATATCCGCCCCCAACAAATGAACGTTGGAAAAGTGCTCCTCAACACCCAAGGATGTTAACTCTCAACAGTCTATGCTGTTGGGGAAGGGAAGCCACAAGGGTGCATGAGATGATGATAATAATGATTCTATTTCCGGCCGTGTTCTACCCAGACGGGATTGGGCCGTGCCCACGGCGACGGCGGGCATAGCTATCTTAATGATACCTACTTACAAATAAACCTTTGTGCGCGAGGGAAAAGTCTACTAGCAGAAACCTGTGCGTATATTACAAGAAGAGAGTAGAAATATTCTTTGCAATGAACAAGAGAAAAGGAAAGTCAACCGTTGGGAAGAGCTTGTGGAATAACAATCTCGAGTAGTTCAGACGCTTCCTATTCGTCTGTGTGCATGAGATTTATATAGATCCCAAGTAGGGCCATCTGGCCCAGAAAGTCTTCAGTCAGCAATACAACAGTTGCTTACTAACTGGCGACCACAACGGCCACTTTGGTTGTGGGAGAACTTCTATCTCTCAATTTAGTAGCCTGGTAATCATCGAACTCATCCCAGGAGGTTTGTCTGGATCCTTGCAATACTTGTCCGAAATAGGAATAGAAAGACATGAGAGGCTAAGTAACTAAATATTGGAGAAGATTTAACTTTATAGAGCTATTAACTGGATCAGCAGCGGTAATAAGAATAGATACTACAAACGTTCATGGATAATATTCGAAATTATAAGATCGAGTCAGTAAGCTTATTCGCCGCTATAACAGTGCGCCTAAGCACTAAAATAAGGACACCTAAGTGATCGCCCTAACTCTTTCTTTGCAAAAACACTGGAGCTTAAGAGCTATAATCAATAATGAAACTATGATCAACAGTTTATGTATGTACTATACATATCTGATGGAATAATAACATATGCTAGCTCTACCATGGGACGTGTAGATTATCAGGATACGTTAATATTCATAGGCGTACCACTACAGGAACTATGCAGCTAAATAAAGGATGTCAGGGGCCCTACTTGATGATTTATGAGCTGGGCTCACAGGTGATCAATAAGGTCATGATAGCATAGAATAGTTTGTTTGGCATGAAAACATATATTACGAATCAGGTATTAGGTATAAGAAAGAAGACATGTCTCCCAGAAAAGGGCAGGCTGTTAAGGGTAAGCCGGATTCTGCGACATCTTTTTCCCAGCACGCTGGTCTCACCAACCAGTAGGCACCTTTTCGTTCATTTGTTTCTTGAAACTAGTATGTTTGTATATTTTCGACCACTATCTATCCTATCTTGGTACTCAGTCGTGCCTACGGCGACGGCGGGCAATAGGTTGCTCAAGTTTATTGCGCGGGGAAAAGCCTTTTCTCGGAAACACCCGTCGTAACTTGTGCCCGCTTGATGATGATGATGATGATGATACTATATTTCGGCCACGTTCTACCCTACTAGGGTACTGGGCCGTGCCCAAGACGCCGGCGGACATAGTTATACTATCTATAGCTACTTACAGTTTATAGAGTCCTGCGCCAGGGAAAGTCCAATGGCAGAAACTTGCGCGTGGTTTAAAGGAAAGAAAAGGCATGTTCTTTACAAAGTATCAAGAGAGAAGAAGCTATCCATTGGGGAAAGCCTGTGGGAAAACAATCTCGAGTGGGTCTACCTCCACGTCTACGTCTGCTCTGGCAGCTGGTGAGGAAAAACGAGGAGGGACTGGATGGTTGGGAATTGGTTCTAGTGTCACCGGGTCGAGGATCTCCCTATATTGACGAAACTCATTGACTAGTATTAGTTATAACTCGAAATTTTGTAAAAAGCGCGCATATCGAGCCGGGCTGCATCTGGATTGCCCGGCTAGCGATAGGGCACATACAGAGGTGTCCGCGGCGGACTACTCGACCGCACATACGTCTTAATAGCCTCCGGGGGGTGACCAAAACGTTGATGATATTCAGTAAAGTCTCCATGGCCAGTAACTTCTCTTATTACAAAGATTTAGACACAGAGTGGTCAGCAGTAGGTTTGGGCAATTGTTTGTATTGCTTACTTGGCAATCTTTTCGTCCCACCCCCTTCTCGCTAAAGTAATTTATTTACGTCGTGTACTTAACATAGTTGTCTCCACAAAGGGCCTTCCAGTCTTCGTCGGTAAAAATTAGTTCTGATGACTGTTCATCAAACCAGCTGGATGCGATAGAAACCTAGTGCTACGGCTGGTAATGGGCTCGGCGGCTCCTCACAGACGGCGTATAAGACGACCAATAGGAAGATTTCTAATGGGGTCAAGAGGCGGACCAATCTGATGGAGAAGCACAATTATCGCAGTGATGATGATGATGATGATTCTATTTTTCGGCCACGCTCTACCTTAGTGAGGTACTGGGCCGTTCGTACTGCAAGACATTAGGATAACTAAGAAAGCTTCTAGACACTTCTAAAACAGGTAACTGCGGAAGGATAGGCAGACTAAGGCATTGAATATAAATATGAGTCAAGATTTACCCCTCTTCAGAGCCGTGACGAGGACTCTTCAGTCAGCCATAGAGACAGTCGTCAACCAATAACTGGTAACCACAGTGAATCCCATACTCAACTGCGTGAGGGCCCGCCGGCGTTGTGGGCACGGCTCAGTACCCCACTACGGTAGAACGTGGCCGAAAAATAAAATCATCATCATCATCTACTGCGCGAGGGCCCCAGTCCCTCAGGTTCTTCAACCTGGCCACTATCGTGAGCCCATCCCAGGCGGTTGTGGAACCGTCACACTTGGGATTATAGTTGTGTGACGACTCTATACTTCCTTAGATGGGTTCGAAGATAATGGTCAGGCTTTGAATCCAAATGACTAGGGTCCTCACACAGTAACATAGGTGACTTGCCGTGGTCACCAGTTGTTGCTATCCATCTGTTTTACTACTAAAGGAGATGCTCGTCATGTCCTAGAGATGGGCGGTTATGGGGATAGTTGATGTTCTCTGTAGGGATAATGTTATGCCAAGCACTTAACACGGTTTTCTATTATCATGGCTGTGAATATATTGAAAAAAAGTGTTCCCTTCTACCCACCAATCGTTCCCATTAAGCGCCTTTTCAAACTCCTATTATTCTGCTCTGACGAGTATTTTCCTTTGACAGCCCCCGACCCCCACCAACTAAATAATATCTATATTACCTGTCTCAATTCCACAACCTCATGTGATAGGTTCGAAAATGATGGCTATAATGATGATTAGTAAAATGTAACACTTTGTTGCCGGCACTATTGATTGTTTAGTGGAATCCGTGCAAACAAGTACGAAAAATAACGAGGTTTAGCTCCTGTGACCAGAGCCAAGAAGGCGATGACTATGATGATGATGGTTCTATTTTCAGCCACGTTCTACCCTAGTGGAGTACTAGGCCGGTCCCCCCGACGCTGGCGGGCATAGTTATACTATCTATAGCTACTTACAACTTATAAAGTCCTGCGCAAGGGAAAGCCTAGATTAATGTACTTAGCAACCTCTTGCCCGACGTTGCCGTGGGCACGACACGAGCATGTAGATAGTGATCGAAAAAAAAATACATACATACTGAACCTGAGGAACTGGGCTCCTCACGCAGTAATTTACGTGATATACTGCATTCAACAGTTGTTGGTTGACAATTGTTTCCAGTACTGACCTTGGAGACCCCATCATGGCTTTATGGGATGGGCGATTCTATCTACATAGTCTTAACGAACTCGTTGGTATTTGCCATAGAGTCAATGTCGTTTCCAAGCACCTTCGTCATTGTCGTTTCCGAGTCACGAAAGTGATAATTTTCCGTCATTCTTACTAGTAACTGGCTGGATTCCACCTTGGATGTCTATTGACCGTTTGCTTTATGCCGAGTCGGCTCTCCATTAGCTCTTTACCGCACCGTTGCGGAGCACCCGCTCATTTACACTTCAAAGGGTAGCATTATAGCTCCGGTATTCATAATATGCCTAAACTAATATCCTTCTATCCTGTTTAGTGGAAATATCGAACATAATTTTTCTACTAGTATAAAATCGAGCGGGCCCGATTCATTCCATATATGTCTGTATATATATTTTTCGTCTACTATCTACCATATCTAGGTACTCGGGTCGTGCCCACGGCAACGGCGGCCAAGAGGTTGCTAAGTACATTGCGCGGGGAAAAACCCTTTTTGGAGAAAACCCCGCACGTAGCTTGTGCCCGCTGGTCCAGCTGGTCCAAGCGGAAAGATGGGAGGTTGAGCTGGTCGAAGCCCAGTTGAGTAGCATTTACCCGCTGACCAAGCGGTAATGTCGGGGTTTATTGTGATAAAAGACCCGGTGAGTGCGAGGTGAAGGGAGCCAGATTCAAACGGACGACCTGCCGGGCTAGAGTAGGTTTTTCCAGGCACGATGCGCTCCAAGTGCGCCACCCCCACTTAGGGGTCGAGTACTTGGCGTTGATGGGTCACAATCCCCTGTTCCCCCGATCAGTCGGTTGCAGGGAAAGCACTCTTCCAGATAGCCCTTGTTGGTTTTAATGCGTAAGGAAAACTGGCTGAAGACTTTATACTGTAAATCAACAGTCAACAATCCATATACATACAAGAAGAGAAGTTACCAGTAGTTTATATATTTAGCATGTATAACAACTTGACAAGTTGAGGGGAATCATTCTGTCTTAGGAGATTCTTAACAACATTTATATCCTCTTTACTGAGATGAGAGCCTTTCCCAACAAGTATACACAGTACAGAAGGTATACAAGAAGATTGGCTTTCACATCATCAAACTACTAAATACTTGATAATATCTGGGATTTTGAAACTATAACAGCCAGTATAAGTAGAGAGAACTTAAATTAGTCACAAACGTCCAAAAGCTTGGTATACCTGATAAACAGTAGGCTCATATTTCAAATGACAAGCAGTGGTAGCATAAACAATTCTATAATGTACAATAGCAAGGAACAGCAAGTGTAAGTTTACAATTCTGCGTTTAGACACTAATTAAAAGGCTTTATTGACATTCTAAACCAACACTGCAAAAATAATTTGGATTACAACTTTACTATGATTATATCGTCAAATTGATCCGATACAATTATCGTATTTGGTACAACGGCAGAAGGCCAAAGTATTATCACTTGAAGATATTCTTTTTACATATAACGCAGAACTTTTCCCTGTTAAAAGAGTAGTATTTGACGGAAGTTATATATAAATATTACTGTATTTTCTGATTTCTGCAAGTAAGAGGTTTTGTTTTATCCAGAACGTTTCTCAATATCAGAGGCTAATAGCTATGTAATCATGTCTATTTAACAGATGTCCAGGTTCCCCTACAGGGTTGATAAAGTAGCCTTTAAATGATTTTCATTATCTTCTTTATCTCCAATTCTAATGAGCCTGCTCTAGTAAGCAAATAGTCCTTGTTCCTTTACCAATTCAGGAACATTTTCAGTAAGGTTAAAAGAATTGGTCTAAAGACTGAAACCAATGGGTATAAATTATCTCAATATCAGAGCTCACTAGATATTGGAAGATCATGTTCTTTGCTATAAAGTGTCGATATTTAAGCCTTTCAAAGTCTGTCTGATAATCTTTGTTTTTTTCAAGGCTTGTAACAACAATAGCAGTTAGTAGAAGCTGATGGAGGCGGAAATGTAAGTAAACAAGTCTTTTTAGTGACCGTTATATTGAACTTGTATCTGGAATATACTTCTAAAGGATTTATGACGATATAACTACAACTGAGGAGAGGGACTCAGGGTTGATTTGAGGTATATAATAGAGACACGGGAGTATTTACAAAGACTCAGAAGTGCTTAGGTCACCAGTTGATTTGGCCAACTGTCTGCAATGCTTATTTTAATCTCTTTAGTTCCCTTTTTTTCTGCAAGGAGTTTATCTGCGTAATATACTCGAAATGTCTTGTTGCCTTTCCCAGTTTTTCCTCAAACACGGGGGCTCCGAGGCTCGGGAGAGGCCGGATCAATGGCGGGGACAGAAGCTTCTGGGAGAGAAGCTTCGGAAGGAGTCGGAGGAGTGGTGGTAGGAGAGGGAGAAAGAGCACGTGTCCTCTGCGTTGCTTCCCGAATCAGGAACGAGTAAAGTTTTCCGATGATCGTTTTGCTGGCCTGTTTTTCAAGCGGGCATTCGAGTTGGTTCTCGACTGCCGAGACAGCGTTGATAAGTTTCTCGATGACGGAGATGGTGGCGTTCATCTCCCTAAGTTGGGCATCCCTGGCGCTCCTCAGAGCAGCCAGGATGTTAGCTCCAGCCTGTAGCATTGCAACAGTCGGAGCCAAGGAGCCCTGCTGTAGGTATGGGAGGGTGGTTGTCTCAAGAAGGATGCCTTGTATGAGTGAGGATAGGAGGGCACTTACTTCGCTAATTACAATTTGATGGGCAGACAAGCTGAGGAACAGAGGCTGAAGTAGTATTTAGATATATATAGTTCTAACAGGCAGTATGACAATAGGTAACGTGACAATGTTATGAACTATATTATAATCGGCCAGTTGGGATAAACGGCGCTATAACTTTTCGATTCCTGAACGTATCATAAAAAGTATTGCTAATATGGTCGAATAAATGCTATTGAATGAATAGCTCTACTACGCGAAATAATGAAATGTGACCTAAATATTCAACTGTCTACAACAACCTAGCAAGGCACTATATAATCATCATTTATAGGCCTCAAAATTCTTAAGCCATATCTTCGAAGAGACAAACGCACGTGTTAATGAAACTCTGGTCAGAAGGTCCTGGAGTGATAGAGGAAATGGTAAGCATTAGGCTACTTTTTTTATTCAAGTTAATATCACCTGGAAAGAAATAAATATTATCGACGCTGAGGGAGAACAGGTAATTTGTAAATCGGTTGTAAACGTAGAAGGTCGTGTAAAGTTTTCGGTCTCGAGAATTTGGCCGCGGCTACGAGTGTGACAATGGTGTTTCTTTATTACTTTCCGGCCTTAGGAAGAGCTGCAGTGATATATACAGGAACGGTAATTGTTCAATCAGCAATGTATATAACCACGTTAAGTTTGGTCAAGCCAAGGAAATTAAGACGGGCTCAACAGTGGGTGTTGACTGAGAGAGTTTTTTTCTGGGGGTTTTAGAGTCTTACTATATGGCAGCGAGCAGGGCAACTTTTTAGGGGTCAGTACTGAGGAATTACAAAGTATAGCTTTATCTCGGATACGGCGAGTCGAACCTCGGGCTAGCGAGCACTCGTAGTTGAGAGTCGCTGTTCTTACCGCTACACCATACCCCATTAACTTCGAGTCTTTCCAAGAGATATCGTGGAGTTATTGATTAATGTATTAGCAGGGTTCTACTATCATATATTTAGCGAAGTACTAACAGTTTTCTAATTCTAGGTTATTCATGGTCCCTTAGTGGCTTAGTATATTCTCCCTCGCATGCTTGATTGCTTAATATTCATAGAAAAGGCAAACTATGAAAGGGATTTGGCTTGCTGTGTTTATCTTCTATTACATCATGATGATGATTCCATTTTTCGACCACGTTCTACCCTACTGGAGTACTGGGCCGTGCCCAAGACGCCGGCGGGCATAGTTATACTATCTATAGCTACTTACAACTTATAAAGTCCTGCGCAAAGGAAAGCCTAGTGGCAGAAACCTGCGCGTGGGTTAAAGAAAAGAAAAAGGCATATTCTTTGCAAAGTATAAAGAGAGAAGTTACACATTGGAAAAAGCCTGTGGGAAAACAATCTCAAGTGGGTCTAACTCCTCATCTACGTCTGCTCTGGCGGCAGGTGAGGAAAAGCGAGGCAGAACTGGGTGAATGGGAATTGGTTAGGGTGTCAGCGGGTCGAGGATCTCCCTGTATTGACGGAACTCGTTTAGCCGTCTTAGGTATAAATTAAAGGTTTTATAAAAAGCGCGCGCATCGAGCCGGGTTGCACTTAGCAATAGGACACATACCGAGGTGTCCGCGGCGGACTACCTGGCCGCACACACATGTCTTGATGGCCTTTGGAGGTGGTCAAAACGTTGATGGTACTCGGCAAAGTCTCCATGGCCAGTAACCTCCTGTATCCAACGGCCCAGAACGTGTCTAGGGAGTTCCAGAAAGGCCTTGGATGACCAGCCATCCCATAGGCAGGATGCTAATTTGTTCTCTGCCCACCATCGTTGCATATCGAATGGTTGCGCTCGAGGAGGTTTAGGTTGCGTGACTGGTTGGAGACCAAGCCAAGCTCGTAGGCCGGGCCGTTTTGGCTCCCAGGGTCTTGAACTAGGCCTGACGCCGTGTGTAAGCCGATGTAAACGAGACCATCCATTCCATGGCCTTGTGGCGAGTCTAATGGAGATCGGATAGCTGGCGGGGAGACGTTCGGTCCGAGATCACCGCCTGTAGCGCTCTAGACTCCAAATGTGCCCCGGCAGAGCTTCACAATGGTCCACGAGTATAGATACGCATACAGTTTTCCATCCCCAGAACTACGATTAAGACTTCCTCAGTCCGCAACAGAACAGTTATCAACGAAAAACTGGTAACCGTAGTGAACCGCATACTCTACTATGCACGGATCCCAATCCCTCGAGTCCTGCAACCTGGCCACTACCTTCAAGCCAATCTTAGGAGGTTGTGAAATCGTCACGATGCCGATTAAAACGTAATTACATAAATACCCATTATTTATTGCTTCGATAAGGCTTCCAAAACTAGTACGGATAATTAGAATCTTCCAATTCTCGGCTAGATAGCGCCGTAAGAACTACGTAGTCAGCAACTAGTATAGTTCATTACTATTGTCAACTGGATCAATGACTTGTAAGCGTTTTTTAACCCCGACCGACTATCTATTTGGCACGAGAGCTAAAATTGTCAGCCCCGGCGAGATATGTAATGCAGGCAGTATTATAACAGCACTCGTCTCTGTGAATTGCTATCGTCGGAAATAAGGCTGAAAGATATGTTACAATTCACCCGCTGTTTTTACCCATCAGGGGATATCTCATATATATATAAAGTTTAACTTCGTTGCAAAGAGGGAGGACTAACTTTAACTAGCTAGGAGAACAGCGATCTCTCTCACTACGACCAAGATAAGAGTATCTAGTCGGGTCATCAACATAAGCTTTATTGTTATGGAGACATAAATTGAGTAGTTATACTACATCTATACATGCAAATATGTAAATAGAAGTTATGCCTTCTTTTTTCACTAGGCCAAAATTGCTTTGATAGGAGCATGACATAATGGCTGTTTCGGAGCTTCAAGGGTTAGCCAAGACAACTTATCAAAGGTAGATATTCTAATAGTGTGACACTTTCATTACCTCCTAAGTGACTTTGAAGGTAGTGGCCAGGTGATGCTGATAATGATCCTATTTTTCGGCCAACTTCTACCATAGTGGGGCACTAGGCCGTGCCCACGACGCCGGAGAACAACATCGTGGAGGAAGGAGTAAGGGAAGCTACAGGGATACATATGATGTATAATAGATTCTAGGCAGGGCCCTCTGGATCAAGAAGCTCTCCAGTCAGCAAAACGAACAGTTGCTTATTAACTAGTGAACACAACGGCAATTTTGGTTATGTGAGAACTCCTGTCTTTCAGTCCAGTAGCCTGGCATCTCTCGAACCCATCTCAGGAGGTGTGTCTGGATCTTTGCAGGAACATATTAGACAAAGCCTTTTATGTCCATGCTTTGTATAGTACCTACCTACCCACTTAACCGCTTTTAGCTTGCAAAGTTCATTGTATTAATTAGGCTCTAGGATAGCGTATTATGCAGTGGTACATATCCTTCGGAAGTTGTGATCGCCCAGAGAGGCCCCGCCTGGCTTTCCCCAATGGGTAACTTCTTCTCTCTTTGTACTTTGTAAATAGTATACCTTTTTCTTCGCTCTAAACCAAATGCAGGTTTCAGCTCTTAGGCTTTCCCTTGCGCAGAATTTATAAGTTACAAGTAGTTATAGACAGTATAACTACGCCCGCTGGCGTCATGGGCACGGCCCAGTACCCCATTAAGGTAGAACGTGACCGGAGAATAGAGTCATCATCATTATCCAGAGAGGCCTCCTTGGATGGCTTGAAGAGATATCAGATTGCTATATGAGAGACAGGGGGTTTTGCACGGTTGGGAGAGGGGGGTACGGTGCAGATGGAGTGCATTGAGCCTGGATAAACCTTCTGTGCCCCGGCAGGTCGGTTCGAATCCGGCTCCCTCCACTCGTACTCATCGGGACTTCGACCACGATCAATTCCGACATCCCCGTTTGGCCAGCGGGTAAAAGCTACTCAACTGAGCTTCAACCAGCTCAGCCTCTTATTTCCCCGCTTGGACCAGCGGGTACAAGCTACGCGCGAGTTTTTCCCCACAAAGGGTTTTCCCCCGCGCAATGTACTTAGCAACCTCTTGGCCGCTGTCGCCGTGGGCACGACCCGAAAGATCCTAAAACTGGGAGTAAGTCCTCAACGCCAAAATATCTTGACCGTCAGCACTTTGCGCCATTAACAAGGCAAAAGGAAGGCCATTAGGGTGTTTGAAATTTATATACATTTTAGGCAGGGCCATCTGGCCAAAGAAACTCTGCAGTAAGCAATACAAACAGTTGCCTGTTCACCTGATAATTGCAGGGATCATTCTGACTGTCTGAAAACTCCTGTCTCTCAGGTCCAGTGGCCTGGCACGTTTCGAACCGATATTCGGGTGTCAGCATGGATTGTCATATCAGCGATCATTATGTCACTTGTGAATAGTCCAGAAGATGAACTAAGTAACATGTTTTATACTTGTATATAGACTTCAATTATTTAGATTAATTCGATAGACATGTTTATTGCTATCAAAACCGAACAAGAAGCACACCAAAACTTGTTCACATAGATTAACCATTACTCATTTCACAATAGCGAACGAAGCAATTATTTCAACCACATTATATTATGTCTGGATCATTCCAACTTAGCTGAGCAATACTTACTGTCCACTTGAGATGAAGTTGTAAAAGTAAAAGGAAAATCTTCGTTTTTATCATAGATAAATAAACACCCTGACTTTTTAGAAACGTTTCCTGTTAGTGCTGAGTTTATAATATTTGACTTTAAATAATAATAAAATCGTTATTGAACAAAGATGTACTTAACTCTATCATGGCATCTATTCATATGTTAAATAGATTGTATCTACATTTGGTGTTCCAGACAGGCCTCCTCTGACGGGTTCAAGAGGTACAGATCGCTGGACCTGAAAGAGCGAGGTTCTCATAAAGTTGAGATTGTAGTGGCGGTCACCCGTTAAATAAACAACTAGCTGTCTTGCTGACTGGAGAAGTTCTTCGGCAAGTTGGCCCTACCTGGAACATATCTATATCTTATATCTTTGTGGCTTCCTTTGCTCTCTCTTTCTAAGTGGCATAGACTCTTCAGAATTAATGCTTTTTGACATTGGAGAATGCTTCCTGGTTTTGATTGTCATAACAACCTTTTTCTTTTTGGTTGGGTGAGCAAGACGCAGTTTTTCATGATCAAACCATTGGTCATAACATTTATAATGACTGTTCGAACGTTCTAATTCAATGTTGAAATATACAATTCCTACTAGAGTCATGAAATGTATATGCAACAATTAAATATCAGTGCCAATAATAGTACGAAAGCCTTTTAAAACTAAATATATCTTAATTTCGATAATCCTTGTGCGCTTCATCAACTTATATCATTTCATAATAATCCTGGAATGTATAAGGTTATGAATATATTTTAGGAGAGCTAGATTACAACAGGACTTGATGACATATACATAATGTAGATTCTAATACGCCGGAATAATATCAAGAAGTTTTATACATTACTGACCTGCTTGAAACGACTATTAGGCCATTGATCGCCGCGCTATCACCAGAAAAAGGAAATGAAAATCTTCATAAGTACTAGCATATTTGGTAAGATCGCTAGTTATCTTATACGCTTTGAATCTGCCAAAGCCCTTTGACATATTGGGTAGGTTAACTTAGAGGATATGCAGTAATTGTTGTCCTTAACATGAATGATAATAGTAACCAAACATTTTCCTCGTCGCATATAAAGATACGTTTCAATTTACAGTCAAGGCTATAGCTAAACTCGGAATCCGAAGAAAGTTCCTAAAGTAATATTTGCCAGGTAGAGAGGGCTCTAGTTAGCTGTTTATCATAGTAATTTATCAAAAATTCCCTTTTCGCAGGACTTTATAAGTTGCAAGTAGCTATAGATAGCATAGCTATGCCCGCCAATATCATTGGAACGGTCTAGCACCATACTAGGGTAAAATGTGGCCGAATCATAGACTCATCATCATCACCATCATCATCAGAAATTCTGGAATACATCTTTTGCTGTTGAACAAAAAAGCTAGAAAAATCAGGAGAATCTGTTCACAAACTGCAGGACATCTAGAGATAGTTCTATCAGTTGCGACGACTCCACAACCTCCTGAAAACGCTGCAGCAATAGTAGACAAGTTGCAGAACTTTAGAGATTCAGCTTCTCACCCAATAGTGTGTGATATGCCATGACTACCAGTTTTTGGTTGAGAAATATTTTCTAATGCTAGCTGAGTAACTCTCCCTGACGCATGGCTGCTAACAAGTTAGTCAGCAAGTATATATTTGATCCTAATACTAGTGGCCATAACTCTACTTCGGTAAATGGACTTATTCAAAGACATGTTTCTTGGGTAAGCTAGCCCGTTTTTCAGGCCGACAACAAGAATTGTTGAGAACAGGAATTTGATAGAGTCTATTTATTTTTAAAAAAGAAAGGGATGAGCATAAAAGATTATGAGAGTTGTGTAATAGCAGATGGTGGAGTGGAACGGAAAGGCTTGGCTTACTATTATACAGTCCAGACCTTGTGGATTTCACACAGTAACTCATACAGAGGACAGTACACAACCTAAGGAAGAAATATGAGAGGTCGGTTCTACATGAGGGTCTCCTCCAGTATTACTCCTGGCACCACGGTATCACCGGTGAAACTGGAGTATGAAGCGGTGATAATCCAGTCTTGGAGGTGATGATGTCCTATTTGGTCTGTCCTTTCGGCATCCTCCATCCTGCTTTTCTTGGCAAGGCCTTCCTCATTCCGTTGGCGGTAACATTCGGGGTATCTAGTTCATGGTAGTTAGTGATCGGCGATATGAGTCTAGGTGGCTTTCAATTAGATCCTACTGAAGAGCAACCTAAACGAGGTCGTTTCATGACTTACAACGAAATATCATGTTTTCAACGAGGTAATGCGTATATATATATTTGTCATGTATATTTATCATGTTAACTTACTAACTGGCGTACAGTCAGGGCAGACAGTTTACAACACTAGTCTTTATATAACCCTACTTAAGCATAACATATCAGCAAGGTAGCTTTGCGCTATTTATACAGAGTATTTTTAAACTTTCCGGTTATAAGGCAAAAATAGCTTAATATCAATGAACCTCTGTTATGACTAGCAGGGTTCAATCTGAAAGAGTGGGTCCCGTGCAACCAACTAATTAGAGAGCGAAGGGGTTGCGTAGCGCCATGCTGGCCGAAAAGGTTCTCCAGTCAGCAATACAATCAGTTGTCTACTCACTGTTGACCACTACTATCATTCCAACTGTATATATGTATGTATATTTTTCGACCACTATCTCCCATATCTAGGTACTCGGGTCTTGCCCACGGCGACGACGGCCAAGAAGTTGCTAAGTACATTGCGCGGGGAAAAACCCTTTTTTGGAGAAAACCCCGCACGTAACTTATGCCCGCTGGTCCAGCTAGTCCAAGCGGGAAAATGGGAGGTTGAGCTGGTCGAAGACCAGTTGAGTAGCTTGTAGCCACCGGCCCAGGCGGGGAAGTCGGGGTTGAATATAGTCAAAGACCAGGTGAGTGCGAGGTGGAGGGGGCCGGATTCGAACCGACGACCTGCCGGGCCACAACAAGTTTTTCCAGGCGCAATGCACTTCAACTGCGCCATCCCTCCTTAATTCCATATATAATTTGCACGGAGAGGTCTCCCAGCTCGGTGTCCTGTTGTAGTATTGTTGAGGAGTTGCTCGCAGTTATCGGGGTGTGTTGCAGTGCGAGAACTGCGATATTGCCTTGACCTTCGATTGATCCACCTCTTGATTCCACATTGGGCCTTTCTACTGATTGCCTCCTAGACCTTGTGTGGGGCAGCCGCCGATCTATTACCCGCCATAACAATATGAATTCATAATATTCCAGATTGAGGAATTGTTTAGCCAACGGGCCAATTGGAGAGCTTGTCTACCTTGTATATTATGCATTGTAAATTATGCATCTTTCTTCCATTTACTAGCACTAACAAGCCCATGAATAGTTTCTATACTGGTCTTCCTATTATCTACACTCGATGTTCACTTTCTGTGAGACTCCACAACCTCCCTAAACGGGTTCAAAGGTAGTAACCAGGTTGTAGAACCAGAGGCATTAAGGTCCTCGCACTGTATTGTATGTGGCTTCCAGCGGTCAGCAGTTGTTGGTTGACAACTGTCTCCATTGCCAACTGAGGAAGTCCTCATCGTGGTTTTCTGAAGATGGGCGACTCTATATACATATTTACGTTTGAAAGTCGTTGGTATGCCTACCCTGGCATTCAGACTATCGTCAACCAAGTTCACAATTATCATCGAGGGTAGAGGTCGATTAACAGTGGTTCTTGGCATCGATAAACTTACCCTGCCTGTGATTAGTCCGTCTTCAGGTCCCACTCAGTGTCTCTTTATTAGTCCTTCTTCCACTATTGCGGAGCGGCTACTGGTCCGCATCTAGGCCGTAACACACCTGCCTTGTCGACACTCGTTCTTTTGCTTTATTATCTCTTCCCGTCAGCTTTCTATGTGTCTCAATCAACCTCTGTACTTACTGTCACAACAAACAGAATGTATCAAGCGGAAAAGAAATAATGGGAAATACCAAAAGGTTATCAGAGCTTGATCAGAAGAGCTTAAGCGTCAGTAGTGAGAGATTATCAAAGCTGAGATTCTTCGACGAAAGACTGAAAGCATCTGGTAGAAGAGCATGGATTCCGAGTATATAAGGTAGAAAATTTGTTGCAGGAAGGGGGAACGAAAAGAACCTCCCAATCAGCAATATAAACAGTTGCGTAAATCAATTGGTGACCGCAGTACTTCTGAAACTGTGTGAAAATTCCTATCACAATGACCCATAAGCCTCGAACAAAGCTTGAACCCATCTTAGGAAGGCTAGTTGGATCATCACGCTTACTCAACCATCTTGCCATCTTAGATTTCATGAATCGGAACCTTAGGAGCCTAAGCAGCCTGGCTTACGGGCCTGGCTCGGTCTCCAACTAGCCTCGCAACCTAATTCTCCTCGAGCTCCACCGTGTAATTTACAGCAGTGCTGGACGGAGAACAAACCATCATCCTCTCCGTGGGGTGGCTGGTCGTCCAAAGGCCTTCTTGAAGCTCCCCAGGCACGTTCCAAACCGATGGATACAGGAGGTTTCTGGCCATGGTGACTTCACTTCAGTATCACCAACGTTTTGGTCACCCCCTTGAAGCTGTCAAGACATGTGCGTGTGGCCAGATGGTCCGCCGCCGTCACCTCAGAGAGTGTCCTATTGCCGCTTGTGACAATCCACGTGCAGCCGGCTAGATGCCCGTGCCTTTGGCACGCCTTTTACTCTATATTCGAGACGTGTCAACGAGCTCCCCCAATATGGAGAGATCCAAGATTCGCCGACACTAGAGCCACTTCCTACTATTAGACTTGCGTCACGTCCCACCCTCCTGTACCTACAGCAAGAGCAGACGAAGATGACGAGCTAGAACCACCCGAGATTGTTATACCTAAAGTGCTTTCTGACTGTTGAATCGTCCTTTCGTTCACCGACTACATAGAATGCTCTCCCAGTTCTTAAACTACGCGCAGGTTTCTGCCAGTTGTCCTGACCTCGCGCAAGATATTCAAAGTTGTGACTAGATGTAGCTAGAACTATGCCCGCCGTCGCTGTGGGCACGGCCTAGTACCCAACTTGGGTAGAATGCAATGAGAAAATGGAATAATTATCATCATCTTCTTGTATTTCTGTCAGTTAGACTGTCAACAAAGATTTCATAAAGACAACAAATAGCTTACTCAATATTAAAATACGTAGCTATCCCTATGATAACATTCTTCCGCTAGGTGTCATTTTGACACTTAGGCTCTGTTGATAAAGAGAACTAATTTCTGACCCACAGCCACTAAGTCTCACAAACATGCACGGTTGGTTGATATGATAAAGAGGGCAGTGGTTGTCACGACCAAAATGACTCTGTCTGGGAGAGTAGCTTTCGTGCAACTTATTGATTGGAGTATAAGGGAATTGTGACCCATCAAACTCGGATATCCTCCCCCAACAAATGAACATGGGGAAAGTGTTCAGCAGCACCCAAAGATATTGACTCTCAATAGTCTTTGCTGTTTATGAAGAAAGAAGGGAAATCACAAGAGTGCACGAGATGTATGTAGATTCCAACTAGGGTCGTTTGGCCCAAAAACTCTCTAGTCAGCAATACAAACACTTACTTACCAACTAATGACCACAACGGCCACTTGGGTTGTGTAAGAACTCCCCGTCTCTAAATCCAGCAACCAGGTAACTTCGGACTCATGTCAAAAGGTCTATCTGAATCGTTACAGTATTGCTAATTGGAGTATGTAAAGTCTCCCATTTCTCAAAGGAAGTGAGGGATGTTCGCATAATAGTATAAACTTTTACAGGTAATGCAGTTTCTATAATCATTAGTATTGACGTTTGTGCCATAGCGCCATACCATACTGGCTCGCAAGCAGCTCTTAGTCAGGGCTAGGCATAGAGGTATTTTTAGCGCATGACTATTATAGAGCTAAGAGTCAGCCTTTCATCTTTTCAAAATATATGGTGCCAGTTTGAGATTAGTATCACTTCTTGTTCTTCCGTTACATAACAATAATGTAGTTTTGGTATTAGTAAACTACAGTGCCACAGTTGGTTATACTTTTCCAATGTAAAAACTAATATCAAAATTTGTAGGATTATATTTCGACCACATTCTTGCCCACTAGTAGCCAGCAATCTAACCCTTGCTTCATATTGTCTTCTACGTTAAAAAAACATCTAGCAGTATTATAAAGCATTAGTTCTCTTATTTTGCCACAGCTTAGTTGGCCATCAAGTTTCTACTAATGTGGGGACTTGCCTAACCTTCCTCAAATTACGATTCATTTTAGGGACATTTGAATCTGAAAAAAAGGCTTCTCACAAATATTCAAGGGCCTGTGGTCATTGAAGGGTATACTAACTGCTTTTATCGCTGAGTTGGAAGCTCTTCGTCCCTCTTCTGGTGCGAGAGTGTTTCCACATCTGATAATTGGACTAATCATTTAATTCTTCGTTATACCAAATGTCTTCCAGTCCTCCAGTATAACCTTCGCTTTGTTACCGTTCGTTAAGATCCTTGCTTTGTTATTGACCGTTTCAGACCCAGATGAGACACATCTTTATTGGTCTTAATACTTGAGAGAATTTCTCCCTTCATGCCTGCTATTGGTTAAGTCAATACTTACACAGCTGGGGAGCTATCCAAAGTTTATGGTATTCTTAGAACTTCCCTAGTAGTATTTCTGAATTCTCAAGGGCTTTGTATCAATATCGATAGCTTGTAAACATGCTACCTCTCTTATCCGTTTCACATGTTGTAACAACCGAGAAAGATGTATCGGGCAAGATAAGTGGAATTAGACAGAAACTACCAATAAAGATGCGGTTCACTCGAGGTCTCTGAATGGCCAACATAAAGCACGGTTAATGACGGACGGTAGTCGAATGTAAGCATCACTGGTGAAGCACTGAAAGGCCTCTGGTAGAAGAGACAAGGAAGGATTTTACGTATATAAGTAGACAAATTCCTCGTAGCAGGAAGGGCGACGAATAAACTCCCAAGCCGGTAATACAATCAGTTGCCAAAACCAACTCGTTACCGCTGTGTTCTTAAATCTCTGAGAGTATTTCTGTCTTTGGAATACATGAACCTTGAAGCGAACCCAAACCCGTAACAAGAAGGCTAGCTGTATCGTTCATATTCTGGATCTTCTTGTAGCATAATAAATTGACCATAATATCAATACTTGTCTTGTAGCCACTATTACCCCAGGGAAATGAACCTTAACAACGCCTAAATGAGATATATACCACTTAGTGTAAATGTAACCTCTGGTTACTGAGTCACTAGATTCGAGGGGTAGATGGCGCGGTTGGAGTGCGTTGCGCCTAGCAAAACCTGATGTAGCCCGGCATATCGTCGGTTCAAATCCGGCCTTCAATTGCATGGTGGGCAGAGAACAAACCAGCATCCTGCCTATGAAATGGCTGGTCATCCAAGAACTTTCTAGAACTCCCTATACACGTTCTGGGCCCTTGGATACAGGAGGTTACTGGCCATGGAGACTTTACTGAGTACCATCAACGTTTTGGCCACCCTCCGGAGGCCATTAAGACATGTGTGTGCGGTCAGGTAGTCCGCCGCGGACACCTCGGTATGTGCCCTATCGCTAGCCGGGCAATCCAGATACAGCCCGGCTCGATATGCGCGCTTTTTACAAAGCCTTTAATTTATACCTAAGACGGGTCAAAGAGTTTCGTCAATATGGGGAGATCCTCGACCCGCTGACCCTCGAACCCATTCCCATCCATCCAGTTTCTCCTCGTTTTTCCTCACCTGCCGCCAGAGCAGAGGTAGATGAGGAGGTAGATCCACTTGAGATTGTTCTCTCATAGGCTTTCACCAATGGGTAGTTTCTCCTTTTCTCTTTATACTTTGTAAAGAATATGCCTATTTCCTCTAAACCACGCGCAGGTTCTGCCATTGAGCTTTCCCTGGCGCAGGACTCTATAAACTGTAAGTAGCTATAGATAGTATAGCTATGTCCGCCGGCGTCATTGGCACGGCCCAGTACCCCAGTAGGGTAGAATGTGGCCGAAAAAAGAATCATTGTCATCATCATTATCTGTGCGATAAGTTCAGTTTCCCAGATCCATAGGCCTTGAGCTGAAGCCGAACCTGTTTCAGTAGGCAAGCTGGATTATCACACGTTAATTTCACGGTTACGTGATTATTGATCCGTGAAATGAAATTCAATATTTGTGAATGCTTTAACTATACATTGTATACCTATGTTTGGGTAGCAAGATCAACGGGTAGAAAATAGTTTTCGGATACTTAATAGATCTTAGCACCTCATTATACCTTCAAACTTATGATGGATATTAGGTTACACTGGATGTACTTTATCACAAAGAATTATCAAATAAGTAGGGAAAGTTCTCTAGTGTAAAAATGGTATACCTAAGTTTCAATATTTAATTAGTAAACTATCAAGCATATAGCAGGCATAAAACTATAGAGACACCAGCCTTTTTTTAACTGGCAAGGACGGGCAAGATCATCTTATATCGATCAACCCCATGTCTATATTGATAACAGTTTTAGCAAGATTACGCAACCATAAGGTAACGTAATCACAAAGGATATCGCTTTTTAATAGACCTTCAAGGATAAGGTAGTATTCATCAATTAAGGGGTTTTTTACCATACAGCTGATTACAGCAATGATCTTTCAAAGTCAAAATAGCACATTATAACTCCATTATTGGAGGTTAGGTATGGCAACATAAAGTAACGGGAAGCCATCATCTGCAAAAGCCCTTGATTTCGAACATTTAACAGCTCAGAGATTAGATGTACTTTTTGTTAACGTGCTATAAGAATGCTCGTCAAGCTATCTAAGAACAGCGGGTCCTTTATATCCTAAATCACTAGATTTCTCTAAGCAAAATTCGAGAACATCTGGAAACGTATAGTGCTCACCATCGCCCGGTCATTTAATAGAAACAGGTGGCGATCTCGGGCTGAACGTCTCTCCGCCGGCCATCCGATCTCCATTAGACTTGCCCCAAGCCCATGGAATGGATGGTCTCGTTTACATCAGCTTGCGCACGGCGTCAGGCTAGTTCGGGACCATGGGAGCCAAAACGGTCCGGCTTACGAGCTTGGCTTGGTCTCCAACTAGTCTCGCAGCCTAAGCCACCTAGAGCGCCACCATTCGATTTGTACGGCGACTAGAGTAGCTAGTAATAATCAATGATAAACCTGATATCTTCAACTTTAGAGACTAAGTGCTTTTAAAACCCCACCCTATATGATGAACATGGATGTCTAAGTTACTGTTTGCCTGATAGTAGGCTAATAAACGGCCTTCAAACTTTTAAAGCTATTTCATAACGCTTCAACTATTGATAATTGTCGCTTTGTAAACTCCATTAGCGTTAACATTTATGGTAGTCTACGGCCACTAAACTTACTAATATGACAAATCCACCTACCTTTCCTTAAAAGGGTCTGAGTCAGCATCAAGGCTTATGGATCTGAGACAGGGCTGTCACACGAACTTCAGCGCACTGTAGTCACCAGTCATATTGCTGACTGAGGAATTCTTCCGCTACATGGCTATCCAAGCATCAACCTCATATATCCAGCATCCTTTGTCCCCGAGCGTCACCCAGCTCGACAACCTACCGGCACTGCCTTTGTTATTAGCGATTGCATCGCTGGTGGACGACGCACAGGATAACAACACCATGTTTCTGAGTTCTGTCGGCGTGACGATCTAACTAGCCTTCCTGAGATGATGTGGGTTGGTTCAAGGCTTACTGGTTATATAAGGCTACAAGCGTTGATAAAAGCCCGATTATAGCCATTGCTAACTTACGTGAACGGTATATATGACTTAACTGACGGATTTCTTTTAATTCAATGTTAATAGCGCAGAGCTGCGATAAAACTATAAAATGATGGCGTTTTAAGAAGCATAGTACAAGTGAATGGCGAATATAGTACTAAAAACTCGAAGAATTGATAAGCGTGACGATTTAACAATATCTTGAGTTGGGTCCGAAGGTAGTGTGGCCAGGTGTAATGATGATGATTCTATTTTCTGGCTACATTTTACCCTAGTGGGGTACTAGGCCATGCCCACGACGGCGGGCATAGTTTCTCTAGCCACACCTAGTTATAACTTTGAGTATCCTGCACAAGGGAAAGCCAACTGGCAGAAACTTGCGTGTAGTTCAAAGCCAGGTTGTAGAATCTGAGGGACTGGGGTCCGCACACAGTAGAGCATGTGATCGACTGTGGTCACCAATCTGTTGGTTAACAGCAGTTTCTATTGCTGACTTAGAACTCCTCCTAGCGAGCGGCTAGCTAGGTCCCATATATTTATAAGGGTGTCTCCTCCAATAGCACCGTGCCATCACTGATATCATCGGTGATAATGGAGTATCATGCCGTGATAATTTGACCTTGGCGGTGACATTGTCTTGATTGGGCTGTCCTTTCGACATCTCCCGTCTTACTTTTCTTGGCAGACCTTCCCTCATTCTGTTGGCCGTAACAGGAAGGATATGTTATCTAAATTGTCACAGCTGGTAATGGACTCGGCGGCTGCCCCACAGACAGCGTAGGAGGCGTCCAATAATAGAATCTCTAGTGAGGTCAAGAGGCGGAGCTATCAAATGGAGAGGCGCAACAACAAAAAGGTAATGGCAGAGGGACAGGCTGACTGACAGCTTCGAATATAAATATCTATATAGAATCACCCATCCCCAGAGCCATGACGAGGACTCTCCAGTCAGAAATGGAAACAGTCGTCAACTAACGACTGGTGTCCGCAGAGAATTCCATACTCTGCTGTGTGAGGACCTCAGTTTCTCAGGTTCTACCACCTGGCCACTACCTTCGAGCCAATTTCAGGAGCTGTGAAATCGGAATACGTTGCTGACTCCGTTTTAGTTCTGAGGTCGGTTCAATTCCAGAAGGTAGTGCGACAGAACCGCTATCACAATGTCT
>Ga0065720_1019525_pt1 | contig 24383 bp, 20 predicted proteins | sample Thericmetagenome_FD_59107 | JGI IMG/M metagenome (GOLD analysis project Ga0065720, IMG submission 59107) | Thermophilic microbial communities from the Joint Bioenergy Institute, California, USA of rice/straw/compost enrichment - eDNA_2 v2... | ecosystem: Engineered > Solid waste > Grass >... | reverse complement strand
CGAGAAGGGCAGGCCGGGGTTCACGGTCGGCCGCAAGCTCGACGAGATGGGCTGGCTCTGCTCCGACACCGCCGAGCTCTCCTACGTGGACGTGCGGGTACCGGTCGGCAACCTCGTCGGGGCCGAGGGCAGCTGGGGCCGCACCGCGCCGACGTACGCCACGGTCGGGTTCGGGCAGATCGCGCAGCAGTTCCAGGCCGAGCGGCTCTCGCCGGCCGTGCAGGCCTACGCCACCGCGCAGCGCTGCGTCGACCTGACGATGCAGTGGATCCGCGACCGCGAGACGTTCGGCCGCCCGCTCGCCTCCCGCCAGGTCGTCGAGCACCGGATGGCGGAGATGATCGGCGTCGCGCGCACCTCCACCCGCACGGTGGCCGCCCGCTGGGTGGCCGAGGGCGGCCAGCTCATGGAGACCGCGATGGCGAAGAACACCGCCGTCGCAGCGTGCGAGCACGTGGTGCACGAGTGCGTTCAGCTCGGCGGGATGGGCTACATGCGCGAGCACGAGGTGGAGCGGCACTACCGCGACGCGCGCATCCTCGGCATCGGCGGCGGCACCACCGAGATCATGAACGAGATCATCGTCGAGCTGCTCGGGCTGTAGCCGGACGAGTGGCCTGTAACACAACGGCCACCCGGACAGATGTTCCCCACGATCGAGTTACCACGTGGGGGTGGCCTGCGCATGGCCGAGGTAGCGCAACGCAATCGGGCGGCGATCGCCGTCCTGGTGGCTCTCAGCCTGGTGGCGAGCCTGTTCGGGGTCGCCGTCCTGACCGCGCGCTCGGCGCAGGCCACGCCCGTCTACCTGGAGCCGGCCGACGCGGTCGGCGCCGATCCGTTCGTCCCGTCGCTGCTCGACCCGGCCGACGACACCGTCCCCGAGATGGCGGGCACCGGCGACCAGGGCACCTGCGATCCCGGCACGCTGTCCGACTACCTGATGACCCACCCCGAGGCCGCGCAGGCCTGGGTGGCGGCGCTGAACGCAGACCCGACGCTGCAGTGGAGCGGCGGCACCACGGTCGCGGTGGAGCAGATCCCCGACTACATCGCCGAGCTGACCCCGGCGCTGCTGGCCGACGACATGCAGGTCACCAACCACCGGTTCGTCGACGGCCGGGTCGCGGCCGTGCAGTCGGTGCTGCAGGCGGGCACGGCAGTGCTGGTCGACGAAACCGGCGCACCGCGGGTGCGCTGCGCCTGCGGCAACCCGCTCACCCCGGCCGTGTACGTGGAGGAGGACGAGTGGGAGCCCGAGTACGTCGGTGAGCCCTGGCAGGGCTTCACCCACGACGACTACGCCGACTCCGAGGACGACGAGGAGCCCGCGCCCGTCGCCCGGGAGAAGCACGGCGACGAGCACGGCAAGGACGAGGGCAAGGGCAAGGACGAGGACAAGCACAAGCCCCGCAAGAAGTGCGCGCGCGGCGAGCACCGCGACGGCGAGGGCCGCTGCCGCGCCCCGCTCACGTTCTGCACGGCCGAGACCGTCGCGACGGACCGGGCCGCGCACGAACGGGACCGCTGCCCGCGGCCGCCGCACTGCCGCGACGAGCAGCGGACCGACGACGGCCGGTGCACGCTGCGGCCGAACGAGCCGCGGTGCACGGTGGAGGGCGTCGTGGCCGGGACCGCCGTTCCGTGCCCGCAGGACGGTGATCGACCGCGGCCGAGCACCGAGGGCGGCCCGGCGGAGCGGCCGGGCGGCCCGACCCCGGAGGCGAGCAGCACACCGTCGCCGACCGTGCTGGATCCGGTGCTCGATCCCGTGCTCGAGACGGTGACCAGCGCGGAGCCGCTGCCGGACGCCGGGCAGCTCCCCGCAGCGCCGCCGGCGGCCGGGCCCGCCCCGTCGGCGACGCCGCCGACGGCCACCGAGGGTGGACCCGAGAGCCCGGCACCGGCTCCTGCGCCGGCGGTGAGCCCGCCGAGCTCGCCCGCTCCGCAGCCCGCTCCGCAGTCGGTGCCGACCACGACGGCAGCGGCCAAGTCCTCCGCGCCGGCGCTCCTGCCGCAGATCACGAAGGCCCTGCCGAGACCGGTGCGCTGCCCCGACGGCACACTCATGCCGCTGCGGGGCTGCCCGATCCCGGAGACCGGGGTGCCGGTGGGGTGGGTGCAGAAGGGTACGCGGATGGTGCCGGCGCCCACCTCCTAACCGGAGGGCTCAGCGCCGCTCCTAGTGGGCCCTGAAGCAACGAACGGCACTCTCGTCCACCCCGAGTGGACGAGAGTGCCGTTCGTTGCCTCGGCGCCGGCGCCGAGCTGCCCGCCGGAGGAAGATCACCGTGCGCGCCAGTACCCCGTCGCGTACACCGCGCGCCGGTCGAAGCCGCGCTCGTCGATGAGGTGCTTGCGCAGGTCTCGGACGCAGCCCGATTCACCGGACAGCCACACCTGGCCGCGCCCGTCCGGGAAGGTCGCCGACCGCACGGCCTCGGCGAGCGGGGCACCCGGCGCTGCGTCGCCCCGGTGCACCCAGGTGATCTCGGCCTTGCCGGGCAGCTCCTGCTCCTCCGCGGCGTCGGCGACCTCGAGGACCGCCAGGGCGGGGACCCCCTCGGGCAGCGCCTCCAGCACGGTGGCGACGGCGGGCAGCGCGGTCTCGTCGCCGATGACGACGTGGAAGTCCGCGGTGGGGTCGGGCTCGTAGCGGCCACCGGGTTCGGAGACGCCGACCCACGCGCCGGGTTTCGCGTCGCGCGCCCACGCGGCGGCCGGGCCGTGGCCCTCGTGCAGCACGAAGTCGACGTCGAGCTCGCCGGCCTGGGGATCGAAGCGGCGCACCGTGTACGTGCGGATCACCGGGCGCGGCTCCCCGGCGGGCCACACGGGGCCCCCGGTGCTCGCCCGCGGCACGGCCGGGCGTTCCTGCCCGGGCACGGGGAAGAACATCTTGATGCGCCGGTCGGGCCCGGATCCACTGAACCCGGCGAGCTCCTCGCCCCCGAGGGTGACCCGCACCATGCGCGGGGTCACGCGGACACTGCGGCGCACCTGGAGCAGTCGCGGGGCAGTGGTGGTCACGACCCCGATTCTGCCTGCCCCCGTTCGAGGCCCGTCCAGGCGAGGTCCATCAGGTACTCGGTGGCCTGTTCGGCGCTGACCGTCCCGCCCGAGCGGGCCCGCCACAGCGCCAGCCGCTCGGTGGCCCCGACGATGATCTGCGCCCAGCCCTCGACCCGCTGCTGCTCGACGTCCGGCCGGGCCGCCGCCAGCAGCCCCACGATGAAGTCGACCTGCTGCTGGCGGATCTCTTCCAGCCCCTGCTGGCCGGAACCGGTGTCGGCCTCGGTGTAGAGCAGCATCCACGCCGGGCCCTGCGAGTCGAGGTAGTCGAAGAACGCGCGCGTGCCGCGGCGCAGCGCGTCCTCGGCGCTCGTGGCGGACGCGACCGCGGCGGAGGTGACCTCCAGCAGCTCGGCGCGGGCCCGGGCGATGCACGCCAGCAGCAGCCCGTCCTTCGAGCCGAAGTGGCTGTAGAGCACCGGCTTGGTGACTCCGACGAGCTTCGCCACGGCGTCCATCGACGCCTGCTGGAACCCCCGCTCGCTGAACACCCGGACGGCGGCGTCGAGGATCTGCCGCTCGCGCTCGGCGCGGCTGAGCCGGCGTCGGGGCGCTCTGGTCTCCACGTGCGGAGTCTAACTTACTTTCGGTAACTTCGGCTCGTGCACGTCGTCGTCATCGGGGCCGGGATCGCCGGCATCGCCTGCGCCCGCGCGCTCGCCGACGCGGGCGTCTCCGTGCAGGTCCGCGAGCGCGCCGATCGCGTCGGCGGGCGCATGTCCGCACCTGAACTGGACGGGCGGCCCGTCGACCTCGGCGCGGCCTACTTCACCGTCCGCGACGAGGGGTTCGCCGCGGTCGCCGACCGCTGGCGGCGGCGCGGGCTCGCCCGGCCGTGGACCGACACCCTCGACGTCTTCGAGGGCGGCACCCGTATCGCCGCACCCGGGCCGATGCGCTGGGCCGCCCCTGGCGGGCTGGCGAGCCTCGTCGCCGACCTCGCCGAGGGCCTCGACGTCCGGCTCGGCCGCGCCGTGCGGTCCGTCGGCCCGGGCCCGGTGGTCGACGGCGAGCGGGCCGACGCGGTCGTGCTGGCGATGCCCGACCCGCAGGCGCTCGCCCTGGCCGATCTCCCGGCCCTGCGTGACCGGCGGTGGCGGCCGGTGCTCGCGGTCGCCATGCGCTTCGCCCGCCGGGAGTGGTCGCCGTTCCCCGCCGCCTTCGTCAACCGCCACCCGCTGCTCACCTCCATCGCCGACGACGGCGATCGCCGCGGCGACGGTGCCCCGGTGCTGGTCGCGCACGCCACCGGCGGCGCTCCGGACGCGGTCGTCGCGGCCGTGCGGGAGCTGCTCGGCGTGCCGGAGCCGGTCGCGGTGCACGCCCACCACTGGCCGCACGCCGCTCCCGTCGGGGAGCGGGCCGAACCGTTCCTGCTGACCGGCGACGGCGTCGGCGTCGCGGGCGACGGGTGGGGCAGCAGCCGCATCGAGACCGCGTGGCGCTCGGGATCGCTGCTGGGCAAGACCCTCGCCGAGCGGCTCTCCCGCGGCTAGCGTTCCCGGCATGACCACGGTCGTGCCCGAAGTCGTGCTCGCCGAGCTCACGGACGCCCTCCCTCCCCGCCGCGTCCTCACCGATCCCGACACGGTCCGCAGCTACCTGCACGACGAGGCGGAGTGGGCGCCCTACGGGGACGCGATCGCGGTCGTGCGGCCGGAGTCGACCGCCGAGGTGGCGGCCGTGGTGGGGGTCTGCGCCCGGTACCGGGTGCCGATCGTGCCGCGCGGTGCGGGCACCGGGCTCTCCGGCGGGGCCAACGCCGTCGCCGGCTGCGTGGTGCTGTCCACCGAGCGGATGACCGAGATCCGCGAGATCAACGCCGCCGAGCGGCTCGCCGTCGTGCAGCCGGGCGTGGTCAACGACGTGCTGCGCGCGGCCGCCGCCGAGCAGGGCCTGTGGTACCCGCCGGATCCGGCGAGCGCGCCCTGGTCGACCATCGGCGGCAACGTCGCCACCAACGCGGGTGGGCTGTGCTGCGTGAAGTACGGCGTCACCCGCGACTACGTGCTCGCGCTGGAGATCGTCACCGCCGCGGGCGAGGTGCTGCGGATCGGGCGGCGCACCGCGAAGGGAGTGGCGGGCTACGACCTGGTCGGGCTCATGGTCGGCTCCGAGGGCACGCTCGGGATCATCACCGAGGTCACCGTCAAGCTGCGCCCGCTGCGCACCACGCAGCCGCGCACGGTCGTCGGGTTCTTCGCCACGCTCGCCGCGGCCGGTGACGCCGTCTCCCGGGTGACCGCGGCCGGTCTGCAACCGGCGGCGTTCGAGCTGATCGACCGGTTCTGCCTGCAGGCCGTCAACGCCTGGAAGCACGCCGGGCTGCCCGACGAGTCCGCGGCGCTCCTGCTCGCCCAGACCGACCTGCCCGAGCCCGCCGCGGCGCAGGAGGCCGACGCGATCCTCGCGGAGTTCACCGCGGCCGGGGCGACGGAGGCGATGCAGTCGACCGACCCGGTCGAGGCCGAGGCGCTGTTCGACGCCCGCCGCCTCGCCTACCCCGCGCTGGAGCAGCTCGGCCAGGCCATGCTGACCGAGGACGTGTGCCTGCCGCGGCAGCGGCTCGCCGAGATGATCGAGCGGATCGTCGCGATCGGGCAGCAGCGCGACGTGCAGATCGCCACCGTCGCGCACGCCGGCGACGGCAACCTGCACCCGCTGCTGCTCACCCCGCACGGCGACGACGACGCCCGCCGGCGCGCCCAGGCCGCGTTCGACGACATCGTCTCGGCGGCGATCGAGCTGGGCGGCACCGTCACCGGTGAGCACGGGGTCGGCCTGCTGAAGATGCCGGGGATGGCTCGCGAGCTGGGTGAGGGCGTGCTGGCGATGCAGCGCGCGGTCAAGCAGGCGCTCGATCCGCACAACATCCTCAATCCGGGCAAGGTGGTCGCCTGACGCAGCGGGCCGTGGGTGAGGATGGTGGCGTGCTCCTGCCCGTCCTGAACGATCCGCCCGCCCGGCCCGCGCTGCGCTTCGGCGACCGCGAACTGACCTACCCCGAGCTCGCCGGCGCCGTCGGGGCGCTCGCGGGTGAGCTCGCCGGGCGGTCCCGGGTGGCCGTGCACGCCACCCCGAGCCTGCACACCGCGGTCGCGGTGGCCGCCGCCGTGCACGCCGGCGTGCCGATCGTGCCGCTCAACCCGAAGCTGGGGGAGCGGGAGCTGGCGCACGTCCTCGGCGACTCCGCACCCGAGCTGGTGCTCACGGCGCCGGGCACCGAGCTGCCCGCCGGGTACGCCGGGCTGGCCCGGCTCGACGTCGACGTCGACGCCCGCGCACCGCGCCCCGCCGCGGGCGTGCCGGACAGCACGACCGCGCTGGTGATCTACACGTCCGGCACCACCGGGGCGCCCAAGGGGGCGGTGCTGTCGCGGCGCGCGGTCGCCGCGAACCTCGACGGGCTCGCCGAGGCGTGGGCGTGGAGCGCCGAGGACCTGCTCGCGCACGCGCTGCCGCTGTTCCACGTGCACGGGTTGGTGCTCGGCGTGCTCGGCCCGCTGCGCCGCGGCGGCCGGCTGCACCACCTGGGCACCCTCGACGCCACCTCCCTGGCGGCCAGCGGAGCGACGCTCGTCTTCGGGGTGCCCACCCAGTACCACCGACTGGCCGACCAGCTGGAACGCGATCCCGAGGCCGCGGCGGCGATCGGGCGCGCCCGCCTGTTGATCTCCGGCTCGGCAGCGCTCACCGCCGTCGACCACGCCCGCATCAAGGCCACCACCGGTCTGGCCGTGCGCGAGCGCTACGGGCTCACCGAGACCCTCATCCTCACCGCCGCCCGCGTCGAGGACGATCCGGAGCCGGGCACGGTCGGGCGCCCGCTGCCGGGTACCGAGCTGCGGCTCGCACCGATCCCCGACTCGCCCGACCTGGGCATCGTGGAGGTCCGCGGGCCGACGCTCTTCGACGGTTACCTCAACCGGCCCCCGCGCGATCCCGAGGAGTGGTTCAGCACCGGTGACGTCGCCCGCTGGACCGAGTCCGGCCAGCTCGCGCTGGTGGGGCGCAGCGCCACCGACTTGATCAAGTCCGGTGGCTACAAGATCGGTGCCGGGGAGATCGAGAACGCCCTGCTGGAGCATCCCGCCGTCGCCGAGGCCGCCGTGATCGGCGTGCCGGACGAGGACCTCGGCGAGCGCGTCGTCGCCTACGTCGTCGCCGACGGGCAGCCGCCCGCGCCCCAGGAGCTGATCGACCACGTGGCGAGGTTGCTGGCCCCGCACAAGCGGCCCCGCGAGGTGCGCTTCGTCGACGCGCTGCCGCGCAACGACATGGGCAAGGTGCAGAAGGCCCGACTGCCCCGCGATTGAGCGGACGCCCGAACGGGCACCCGGGAGCGTGAGCTCCAGGACCGACCTGCCGCCGTCCGCCGCGCCCCTCACCTTCCGCGGTCCTGCCCGCGCGGGCGCCCCGCCCGCGATCGAGGTCCGCGAGGTGCACCGGGACGAGGTCGCGCCGCAACGGGTACTGGAGATCGAGCGCTACGACACGGCCGATCTGCGGCTGGCCGCGGCCGGGATCACCCTCGCCGTGCTGCGCGGCGACGCCCCGGCCAGCTGGGAGCTGCGCACCCCGGGCGACGGGGGCCCGCTGCGGGTGCCCGTGGACGTCGACGCGCCGCGCGGCCGGCTCCCGGTGCCCGACGGGATCTCCGACCTGGTCCGCGGCGCGGCCCGGGGCCGTCCGCTGCGGCCGGTGGGCCGAGTGCGCACGATCCGGGTGGTGCACCGGCTGCTCGACGCCTCGGGCGCGCGGCTGGCCACCGTCGTCCACGACCGCGTGACGCTGTCCACGCTGGGGCGCAGCACCGAGGTGAAGGCGTGGACCGAGGTGACGATCGACGCGCCCGCAGCGCTGCGCGGCGCACTCGCCGATCGGGCCACCGCGGCCGGGCTGCGGCCGGCGGCACCGTGCGGGGAGGCGGAGCTGGCCCGGCTGCTGCGGCCGGCCCCCTGCGGTTCGCGTCCGAAGCGGAAGACGGCCGGTGGGGCGCTCGTCGCCTACCTCGCCGAGCAGAACGGCCGCCTCGCAGCCGCCGACCTGCGGGTGCGCCGCGGCGAGCCGGACGGCGTGCACCGGCTGCGGGTGGCGGCGCGGCGGATGCGCAGCGCCCTGCGGGGGTACCGGCGGCTGCTCGACCGCGCGCAGACCGATCCGCTCGTCGCCGGGCTGCGCGCGCTCAGCCGGGAGCTGGGCCCGGCGCGAGACGCCGAGGTGCAGCGCGAGCGGGTACTGCGCGAGCTCGCCGAGCTGCCCGACGAGCTGCGGCTGGGTGCTGCGTCGGCGGTCGCCACCCGCTACTTCGCCCGGATCGAGAGCGAGGCGGCCGCGGCCGCGCTCGCCGTGCTCGACGGTCCCGAGTACGCGCAGCTGCGCGAACGGCTCGACCGGCTGGTCGCCGATCCGCCGCTGCGCGGACGCGCGGGCCGGTCGGCGAAGAAGGAGCTGCCGCGGCACGTCGCGGAGCAGGAGCGGCGGTTCGCCGCGCGCGTCGCGCACGCGCTCGATGCCGAGCTGTCTCCCGAGCGGCGCGCGGCAGCGCTGCACGCGGCGCGGAAGGCGGGCAAGCGGCTGCGCTACGTCGCCGAGGTCGCCCGCCCGGCCGTCGGGAGACCGGCGAAGCGGCACGCCCGGGCCGTGGAACGGATCCAGCAGGCGATCGGCGAGCACCAGGACACCGTCGTCGCCCGCGCCACCCTGCGCAGCCTCGGCGCGCTCGCGCACGTGGAGAACGAGAACGGGTTCGCGTTCGGGGTGCTGCACGGCCGCGCCGAGGCGCGGGCGGCGGCGGTCGAGGCGCAGCTTCCGGGGCTGTGGACGGCGGCGTCCCGGTCGGAGCTGCTCCGCTGGCTGCGCTGAGGTCTGTGCCACGATCGGCGCGTGAGCGAGCCTCGTGACCCGGTCGCCGATCTGCGCCGCATCGCGTTCCTGCTGGAACGGGCGCGCGAGTCCACGTACCGGGTGCGGGCGTTCCGCGGCGCGGCCAACGCGCTCGAGGGCCTCGACCGCGACGAGCTGATCCGGGCCGCCCTCGCCGGCGAGCTGGTGCGGATCAAGGGCGTCGGCGAAGTGACCGCGAAGTGCGTCGTCGAGTCGCTCACCGGCGCGGTGCCCGCGTACCTGAAGCGGTTGGAGGACACGCCGCCGGAGCCGCTCGATCCGCCCGTCCAGCAGCTGCTCGGCGCGCTGCGCGGCGACTGCCACAGCCACACCGACGCCTCCGACGGCGGCTCGCCGCTGCGGGAGATGGTCGACACCGCCCGCGCGCTCGGCCACGAGTACCTGGTGATCACCGATCACTCGCCGCGGCTGACCGTCGCGAACGGGCTGTCGGCGCAGCGGCTGCGGGCCCAGCTGGAGCAGATCGCGGACCTGAACAGCGAGCTGGCCGGTTTCCGCGTGCTCACCGGCATCGAGGTCGACATCAACGAGGACGGCACCCTCGACCAGGACCCCGGGCTGCTCGCCGAGCTCGACGTCGTCGTGGCGTCGGTGCACTCGAAGCTGCGCATGGCCGCGCCCGAGATGACCCGGCGGATGCTGCGTGCGATCGACAACCCGCTGGTCGACGTGCTGGGCCACTGCACCGGCCGGATGGTGACCGGCAACCGCAAGCGCCCCGAGTCGCAGTTCGACGCCGCCCAGGTGTTCGCCGCGTGCGCGGCCAACGGCGTCGCCGTGGAGATCAACTCGCGACCGGAGCGGCTCGACCCGCCCAAGCGGCTGCTCAGCCAGGCCCTCGACGCGGGCTGCGAGTTCACGATCGACACCGACGCGCACGCGCCCGGCCAGCTGGACTGGCTGCGCAACGGCGCCGAGCGGGCCGCGGCGTGCGGGGTGCCGGCGGAGCGGATCCGCAACACGTGGAGCGCGGAGCGGCTGGTGGGCGCGCGGGGATGAGGCCGGGGCCGGTCCCGGTCAGTGGACGTGGCTGCGCCAGTCCGCGGGCACCCGCCCGGCCGGTCCGGGCACGGGCTGGTCGGCCGGGCGGCTCGTCGGCGGCGCCAGCTCCGGCCCGGACGTGCTCGTGCCGGCGGCGTAGTCCCAGAACCAGTCCTCGCCGGGCTCGAAGCTCTGCACGACGGGGTGGCCCGTGCTGCGGTAGTGCGCGGTGGCGTGCTGTCCGGGTGAGGAGTCGCAGCAGCCGACGTGGCCGCACGCCGCGCACCGGCGCAGGTGCACCCACCAGCCGCCGACGGCGTCGCAGTCGGAGCAGCCCGGTCCGCTCGGGGGTGCGGCGGGGTCGATGGCGCCGGGCGCCGGTTCAGTCATGCGCCCGATCCTGGTCCAGCAGCAGCATCCGCGCGAGCTGCTTCCACTGGGCCAGGTGCGGGTCGGTGCGCGGATCGCGGTGGTCGAGCGCGTACCCGAGTCCGACGCCGCGCATGCTGGTGAAGATCAGGTCGCGGACCAGCGGGAAGTTCGGGTGCGCCGCCGCCTCCGGGCCGAACGAGCGCGCCATCGACTCGCGGACGTACGCGCCGACCTCGCGCTCCTGCGGCAGGAGCGCGGCGCGCAGGTCCTCGTTGGTGCGCGCGGCCGTCCACAGCTCCACCGCGGCCCAGAACAGCGGCTCGGAGAACGTCGCCCACAGCCGCTCGATCGCCACGTCGATGCGTTCCGGCAGCGGCAGGTCGCACTCCGGGCCGGGACCGGTGTTGCGCAGCCGCTCGGTGGCCAGGTGCTTCGACGCCGCGACGAGCAGCTGGTCGCGCGAGGGGAAGTGGTGCAGCAGCCGCCCGCGCGACACCCCGGCCCGCGCCTGGATGCGCAGGGTGGTGGCGCCGGCGTAGCCCTCCTCGACGAGACAGGCCACCGCGGCGTCGAGGATGCGCGCACGGCTGGTGGCCGTGCGCTCCTCGCGCCTGCCGCGGGGGCGCGGCGGTGCCTCTACCACCTCTGCCGCCGCCTCGGCCGCCGTCTCGGTCACCGGTCCAGCGTAGCCGCAGCGGTCACCGGTGACCGTTCGCTCCGCGCGGCGCCGGCCCCGTCGTCGTGCCGATCCGCAGCGAGATCGGCAGCAGCACGTCCTGCGGCCGGTCGCCCGCCACCAGCGCCATCGCCGCCCGGGCCGCGGCCCGGCCCTTCTCCGCGGTGGGCTGCTCGACGGTGGTCAGCCGGGTGTCGCCCAGCCAGTGCAGGTCCGCGCCGTCGAACCCGGTGATCGACACGTCCTCGGGCACCCGCAGCCCCAGCTCGGCCGCCGCCTGCAGCACCCCCGCGGCGAGGACGTCGCTCTGCGCGATCACCGCGGTGGGCCGCCGCTCGGCCGGGACGCCGAGCACCGCGCGGCCTGCGGCCAGGCCGTCGGCGACCGAGTTGCTGGCGGTCTCGTGGATGGGCACCGAGCCGAACACGTCCTCGACACCCGCCAGCCGCCGGCGCACGTCCCGGTAGTGGGTGCGGGCGCGGCGGGCCCCGCTGACCGGGCCGGTGGTGCCGTCGAGCCGCAGCGGCATCGCGACGACCTCGACCCGACGGTGGCCGAGGTCGTGCACGTGGCGGGCCAGCTCGCGGGAGCCGCCGAAGTCGTCGATGTCGATCAGCACGTCGGTCCCGACGGGCCCCTCCACGCCGACGAGCGGTACGCCGCGGCGGCGCAGCAGCGGGATCGCCGGATCGTCCTCCAGCCCGCAGGTGGCGAAGACGGCGGCGTCCAGCGGCAGCCGCGCGATCTGCTCGGCCGACGGCCGCCCGGCGTCGCCGGCGAGCAGCAGCAGGCCGGCGCCGTGCGCGCCGAGCACCTCGCTGATGCCGTCGAGCAGGGTGATCGCGTGCGGATCGCGGAAGGCGTAGAGCAGCCGTTCGCCGATGAACGCGCCGATCACGCCGGTGCGGCCGCGGCGCAGCGACGCGGCGACCGGGTCGGGGCCGGGGTAGCCGAGCCGCTGCGCGGCGGCGAGGACCCGGTCACGGGTGTGCGGTGCGACGCGGCTGCTGCCGGAGAACGCCAGCGACGCGGTGGACGGGGACACACCGGCGGCAGCCGCGACGGCGGCGAGGGTGGGACGGCCGGCCATGCCCCGCACCGTAGTCGCGAACCGGCTTGAAGCGGACGACGGCGCTCCCGTACCGTCGGACGAGCGAGTGTCGAATCGATTCGATGGGGAGGCGGTCGATGACCACGAGCACGGGCACGGCCGCGGACCCGGCGCTGCTGCGGGCGCGCACCGCCGTCGTGATCGCGTTCTGGACCTCCGGGGTCGCGCTGGCCGCGCTGCTCGCCCGGCTGCCCGCCGCCCGGGACGATCTCGGCCTGAACACGGCCGAGCTGGGTCTGCTCCTGCTGTGCGTCTCCGCCTCGTCGGTCGCGAGCCTGCCCACGGCGGGCCCGGTCGTGGCCCGGTTCGGGCCCGCCCGCACCGTGCTCGGCGGGGCGGTCCTGGTCGGGCTGGGCCAGGTGCTGGCCGCGCTCGCCCTCGCCACGACCGCCGTGTGGCTGGCCGCGGCCGCGCTGCTCTTCGTCGGGCTCGGCACCGGCGTCTGGGACGTCGCGATGAACGTCGAGGGCGCCGACGTCGAACGGCGGCTCGGCCGCTCGCTCATGCCGCGCCTGCACGCCGCGTTCTCCATCGGCACGGTCAGCGGCGCCGGCGTGTCCGCGGTCACCGCCGCACTGGACGTGCCGCTCGCCGCGCAGCTGGCAGCGGTCGGGCTCGCCGGGCCGGTGCTGGTCGGGGCCGCCACCCGCTGCTTCCTCGCCGCACCTCAGCACACCGGGTCCGCCGAGCCCCGGCCCCGGTTCGGCGTACGGGACGCCTGGCGCGAGCCGCGCACCGTGCTCGTCGGGCTGATGGTGCTCGGCTTCGCCCTCACCGAGGGCGCGGCCAACGACTGGATCGCCGTCGCGCTCGTCGACGGGCACGGCGCCACGGAGGCGGTCGGGGCCGTCGCGTTCGGCTGCTTCGTGACCGCGATGACCACCGGGCGCTTCGTCGGCGGCGCCCTGCTCGACCGGTTCGGCCGGGTCGCCGTGCTGCGCGCGACCGCCGTGCTGGCCCTGGCCGGCCTGCTGCTGGTGCTGTTCGGCGGACCGCTGCCGGTCGTGCTCGCCGGGACCCTGCTGTGGGGGCTGGGGGCCTCGCTGGGCTTCCCGGTCGGGATGAGCGCAGCCGCCGACGACCCGGAGCGGGCAGCCCCCCGGGTCTCGGCGGTGAGCTCGATCGGTTACGTCGCGTTCCTGGCCGGGCCGCCGCTGATCGGTCCGCTCGGCCAGCAGTTCGGCATCCTCACCTCGCTGCTCGTGGTGGTGGGTGCCGTCGTGCTCGGCGGCGTCACGAGCGGGGCAGCACGGCCGCTGCCCCGCCCGTGAGACGGGTCAGCTCGCCGCCGCGGCCGCGCCGCGCGCCTCGGCGACCTGTGCCTCCCGCTCCTCCGCGGCCATGCGGGTGAGCTCGGCACCGGCCTCCGCGTCGCGGGTGAGGTTCTCCCCGGTCTTCGGGTCGAACACGTGCACCTTGCGGGTGTCCATCCAGAACTCCGCCTCGTGGCCCTCCCGCATGCGGCTCGACGCGTCGATGGACACGACGGCCTGGGTGCGCAGCTGGTCGGAGTCCAACTCCCGGGACAGGTCGCGCAGCTGGTTGACGATCTCCTCGGGCGCCTCGAACGGGATGTAGGCGAACTGTGCGTCGCCGAGCCACTCGGTGACGTCCACGCGCGCGGTGAACGTGATGCCGCGGTCGCGCTTGGCGTCGTCCACCAGCTTGGCGTCCTCGAAGTACTCCGGGCGGACACCGACGAGCACCAGGTCGCGGTCGCCGACGGCGGCGGCGCGGCGCTCGTCCAGCGTGAACTCGCCGAACGGGAAGCGGACGCGTCCGCCCGAGACGCTCGCCGGCAGGAAGTTCATCGGCGGTGAGCCGATGAACCCGGCGACGAACAGGTTGGCCGGCTGCTCGTAGAGCTCCCGCGGCGACGCGACCTGCTGGACCACGCCCTTGCGCAGCACGCACACCCGGTCGCCGAGGGTCATGGCCTCGGTCTGGTCGTGGGTGACGTAGATGGTGGTGATGCCCAGCCGCCGCTGCAGCCGGGCGATCTCCGTGCGCATCTGGCCGCGCAGCTTCGCGTCGAGGTTCGACAGCGGCTCGTCGAACAGGAACACCTCGGCGTCGCGGACGATCGCACGGCCCATGGCGACGCGCTGGCGCTGACCACCGGAGAGGTTGGCCGGCTTGCGCTCCAGGTGCTCCTTCAGCTCCAGCACCTCGGCGGCCTCGTTGACGCGGCGGCGCACCTCGTCGTCCGGCACCTTCTGCAGGCGCAGCGGGAACGCGATGTTCTCGAAGACGGTCAGGTGCGGGTAGAGCGCGTAGTTCTGGAACACCATCGCCAGGTTGCGCTCGCGCGGGGCCAGGTCGTTGACCCGCTTACCGCCGATGATCATGTCGCCGGAGGTGATGTCCTCCAACCCGACGACCATCCGCAGCAGCGTGGACTTCCCGCACCCCGACGGCCCGACGAGGATCATGAACTCGCCGTCGGCGATGTCCAGGCTCACGTCGTTCACCGCGGGGTAGCCGTCCCCGTACTTCTTCACGATGTTGCGCATCTCGACCGAAGCCATTGCCGACTACCCCTTCACCGCACCGTTGGTCAGACCGGCGACGATGCGCCGCTGGAAGAGCAGGACCAGGATGATGACCGGAATCGTCACGATCACGGCGGCGGCCGCGATCGCGCCGGTCGGGTCCTCGAACTGCGACGCGCCGGAGAACAACCCGAGCGCCGCGGGAACGGGTCGCGCCGCCGAGGTGGAGGTCAGCGAGATCCCGTAGACGAAGTCGTTCCACGCCAGGAAGAAGGCGATGATCGCGGTGGTGAACACCCCCGGGGCCGCGAGCGGAACGATCACCTTGCGGAACGCCTGCCAGCTGGTGGCGCCGTCCACCTGCGCCGCCTGCTCCATCTCCCACGGGATCTCCCGGAAGAACGCCGACATCGTCCAGATGGAGATGGGCAGGGTCAGCGACAGGTACGGGATGATCAGGCCCGGCCAGGTGTCGTAGAGCCCGATCTGGCGCCAGAGGTTGAACAGCGGCGTGACGATCGAGATCACCGGGAAGATCGCCACCGCGAGCGCCGTGGACAGGATGATCTTCTTGCCCGGGAAGTCCAGGCGGGCGATCGCGTACGCCGCGAACATCGACAGGATGCAGGCCAGCGCCGTCGCGATCAGGCAGATCCCGAACGAGTTGACCAGCGCCGGCAGGAACAGCTCTGCCGCGTCACCGGCCAGGATCAGCTCGTAGTTCTCCCACGTGAAGATCGTCGGCAGGAACTGGCCGTTGGAGATGTCGGCCGGCGCCTTGAGCGACAGCGAGACGATCCACGCGATCGGGAACAGCGCGTAGATGACGATCGCGATTCCCGCGATGATCCACCACGTCTTCTCGCGCGTCGACATCGTTGACATCTACTTGTCCCCCCGAGCCTGCGACAGGTCGACCTTGAACAGCTTGATGAACCCGAAGGCGATGATCACCACCGACAGGAACAGCAGCACCGACACCGCCGAGCCCATCCCGATCTCCAACCTCGAGATCGTCTGGCGATAGGCCAGGAACGAGACCGTCTCGGTGCCGTTGGCGCCGGCGGTCATGACGAACACGCTGTCGAAGATCCGGAAGGCGTCGAGCGTGCGGAACAGCAGCGCCACCATGATCGCCGCCTTCATGTTCGGGATCGTGACCCGCCACAGCCGCTGCCACCACGTGGCGCCGTCGACCTGAGCGGCCTCCTGCAGCACGTCGGGCACCTGCGCGAGCCCGGCGAGCAGCAGCAGCGAGATGAACGGGGTGGTCTTCCAGATCTCGGCCAGGCAGATCACGAACAGCGACGAGCCGAACCCGCCGAACCAGTCGGTGTCCGCCGAGATGCCCGGCAGCCAGGAGAACCAGCTGTTGACGAAGCCCGAGGTCAGGTCGAACGCGAACTGCCAGGCGAACGCCGAGACGACCGTGATGATCGCGTAGGGCAGCAGGATCGCCGCCCGCAGGATCGGTCGCAGCCCCCGCAGCGCCTTGAGCATCACCAGCGCCAGCGCGAAGCCGAGCACCAGCTCGACCGCGACCGTGATGATCGTGATCAGCGCGGTGACGGCGAACGACTGCCACCACAGGGCGTCGGTGAGCACGACCCAGTAGTTGCCCAGCCCCACGAACTCCCGGTTGGCCGGGTCGGTGAGCCGGTAGGAGAACAGCGAGTCCCACACCGCCTGCAGGATCGGGTAGGCGGTGACCAGCAGCATCACCGCGAACGCCGGACCGGCGAGCAGCCAGCCGAGCCTGCGCTCGGCCTTCGCGCGGTCGCTGGCGCCGTTGCGCGTGCGGTGCGCGCCGGTCGTGCGGGTGTCCGCCTCCGGCGCCGCGGGCGGGGTCGTCGTGGTCACAGCAGTTCCTCCCCGGCGAGGACGGATCGGATGAGCTCGGCGGCAGCCGGTCCGGTGCCGCTGTTCACGTCCGTCGGTGGGTGGTAGACGCGCTGCAGGCTGCCCGAGACCTCGCTGTAGTACGCGGTCTGCGGCCGCGGCTTCGCGAGCTGCAGCGACTGCGCGATCACCGGGGCCATCGGGAAGTCCGCCAGCACCTCGGGATCGGTGTAGACCGACAGCTTCGACGCGGGGTTGCCGTTGCTGACGAAGTAGTACTTCTGGTTGTCCGCCGAGACGATGCACTCGGCGGCCTTGTAGGCCAGGTCGGGGTGGTTGCTCGTCGAGCTGATGCCCAGGTTGATCCCGCCGTAGGGCGGGGCGGCGGGCTTGTCGGCGTCGACGCGCGGGTAGAGGGCCCACCCGAAGTCGTCGATGACGGCCTTGTCCAGCGTGCCGTCCTCGACGCCGCTCTCGGCGCGGCTCCACACGAACGGCCAGTTGACCATGAACGACGCGGCGCCGGACTCGAACGCGGCGGCGTTCTGGTCCTCGCCGGAGGTGGTGAACGCCGGTCCGGCGACCCCGCTCGTCGCGACCTCGGCCATCACCTCCGACGCCCGCTGCGACTGCGGCGAGTCCAGCCCGAGCTGGATCTCCTGCGGCTTGTCGGCGTTGCCGGTGATCACCGCGCCGCCCGCGGACTCGATGAGCGCGTTGAGCCACACGACCAGCGACTCCGCCCGCCGGCCCTGCACGGCGATCGTGGTGTTCTGCGACTTCGCCGCCTCGATCAGCTGGTCCCACGTGACCGGCTGGGACATGTCCAGCCCGGCGCGCTCGGCGACCGACTTCTTGTACCAGAGCAGCTGCGTGTTGGCCCAGAACGGCACCGCCACCAGCTTCCCGTTCCAGGTCGCGCCCTCCACGGCGCTGGCGGCGACGCCGTCGGTGACCCGCCGCGCGACGTCGTCCGGCACCGGCGCCAGGAAGCCCGCCTGCGAGAACTCCGGGATGTACGGCGGGTCCAGGCTCATCAGGTCGATCGAGTCGTCCCCGGCCGCCAGCCGGCGCACCAGCTGCTGGCGCTGCTCAGAGGCCTCCCGGGGCAGGACCGAGATCGCGATCCGGTACTCGCCGCCCGCTGCGGCCGTGCACCGCTCGGCGATCTCCTTCTGCCCGCCGGAGTCCGGGTTGATGTACCAGGTCAGAACGGGCGGACCGGACTGTCCGCCCCCACATCCCGCGAGCGTGCCGAGCAGGACGACCGCGGCGAGCACGGCCGGTCCGCGCCGCCGCAGCGGCAGCGTCCATCGTGGACGAGGCATGCGTTCTCCTCCGACTCTCCGGGCGTTCGGGGCAACACCGGACCACCCGCCCCCCTCGGATCGTCACCTCTCGCCGTGACGCACGCCACTCGTGAACAGAGATCGTGACCGAGACGCGACCCTCTGTCGCTGTTCCGGAGTCCGTTCAGCGGATGGCTCGTTCGGCGGTTCAGCCCGCGAACCAGCCCATCCGGCGGCTGATCTCCTTGGTCGCGGCCAGCAGCGGTTCGAGGCAGGCCTCCAGGCGCCGCTCGTCGAGCCGGTAGGACGGCCCCGACACCGACACCGCGGCGATCACCTCGCCGGACCGGTCGAGCACCGGCGCCGCCAGCGCGTTCAGCCCGACCTCGTACTCCTCGACGGCGGTGGCGCAGCCGCGCTGGACCACCCGGGCCAGCTCGGCCTCCAGCCGGGCGCGGTCGACGATCGTGCGCGGGGTGTGCCGCGGCACACCGGACGCGGCGAGCAGCGCGGACCGCTGCGCCGGCCCGACGGCGGCGAGCAGCACCTTCCCGCTGGCGGTGCAGTGCAGCGGGGTGAGCTTGCCGATCCAGTTGTGGGTGGCCACCGTCGACGGCCCGCGGGCCTGGTCGACGTTGACCGCCCAGTGCTCCTGCAGCACCGCGACGTTGACGGTCTCGCCCACCTCGGCGGCCAGCTCGGCGCACACGGCGCGGCCCTGCCGGGTGACGTCGAGGTTGTCGGTGACGGCGCCGGCGAGCGGGATCAGCCCGAACCCGAGGCGGTACTTGCCGCGCTGGGCGGACTGCTCGACCAGCCCGCGGTTCTCCAGCGCACCGAGCAACCGGAACGCGGTCGACTTGTGGACGGCGATCTCCGCGGCCACTTCCGTGACGCCGGCTTCGCCCTTGCGGGCCAGGATCTCCAGGACGCTGATGGCGCGGTCGACGGACTGCACACCGCCCGCACGGCCGGCCGTGTTGCCCATGGCGCAACCATACGCGGCAATTGGTGGGACATGACTTGACGTGCGGCGTCCCGTGAGGACGATGCGCTCATGCCCAGCGTCGGACCACCGCAGCGGCCCAGCCTGTTCGTCGGGGGCACCTGGACGAGCGGCTCGGGCGGCGCGGTGGACGTCCACAACCCGTTCGACGGCAGCGTCGTCGCCACGATCGACCAGGCGGGCCCCGACGACGTGATCCGCGCGGTGGCCGCCGCGCGCACCGCGTTCGACACCGGCCCGTGGCCGACCACCCCGGTCGCGGAGCGGGCAGCGCTGCTGCGGCGGGTCGCGGAGCTGCTCGTGCGCGACAAGGAGGAGATCGCGCGCGTCGAGACGCTGGACACCGGCAAGACGCTCAAGGAGAGCCGCATCGACGTCGACGACGTCACCGCGGTGTTCCGCTACTACGCCGACCTGGCCGACAAGGAGGCCGGCCGGATCGTCGACGTGGGGCTGGCGCACGTCGTGTCGCGGGTGGTGCCGGTCCCGGTCGGGGTCTGCGCGCTCATCACGCCGTGGAACTACCCGCTGCTGCAGCTGTCGTGGAAGGTCGCGCCCTGCCTGGCGGCCGGCAACACCTGCGTGATCAAGCCGAGCGAGGTCACCCCGCTCACCTCGATCATGCTGGTGCACCTGCTGGAGGAGGCCGGCGTGCCGGAGGGGGTGGTCAACCTCGTGCTCGGCGACGGGCCGACGGTCGGTGCCCCGCTCACCGAGCACGACGACGTCGACATGGTCAGCTTCACCGGCGGGCTCGCCACCGGGCAGGCGATCATCCGCGCCTCGGCCACCACGGTGAAGCGAGTCGCCGTGGAGCTGGGCGGCAAGAACCCCAACGTCGTCTTCGCCGACACCCCGCTCGACCTGGCCGCCGACTGGGCGATCACCGCAGCGTTCCTGCACTCCGGGCAGGTCTGCTCGGCCGGCGCGCGGCTGATCGTCGAGGACGCGCTGCACGACGAACTGGTCGCCGAGATCGCCCGCCGCGCCGAGCGGATCCGCCTGGGCAACGGGCTGGACCCAGCCAGCGAGTGCGGGCCGCTGGTGTCGGCCGCGCAGCTGGCCAAGATCGAGGACTACGTCGCATCGGCGCTGGCCGAGGGCGCCCGGCTGGTCTGCGGCGGGCGGCGCCCGGACGATCCCGCGCTCAAGGACGGCTTCTTCTACCGGCCCACCGTGTTCGCCGACGTCACCCGCGACATGCGCGTCGTGCGCGAGGAGACGTTCGGCCCGATCCTCACCGTCGAGCGCTTCACCACCGAGGACGAGGCGATCGCGCTGGCCAACGACACCCACTACGGGCTGGCCGGGGCGGTGTGGACCGCCGACCAGGCGCGGGCGCACCGCGTGGCGTCCGCGCTGCGGCACGGCACGGTGTGGATCAACGACTACCACCCGTACGTGCCCGGTGCCGAGTGGGGCGGCATGGGGCGGTCCGGGAACGGACGTGAGCTGGGCCCGACCGGGCTGGCCGAGTACCAGGAGCACAAGCACGTGTGGCACAACACCGCGCCGGAACCGGCGGGGTGGTTCGAGGGGTGACCCCGTAGCCGATCGACCGAGAGGCCCACCATGAGTTCCACAGCACGCACCGGGTCGGACCAGCGGAAGGCCCGAGCATGAGCGACAGGTACGACATCGTGATCGTGGGCGGGGGCTCCGCCGGGTGCGTGCTGGCGAACCGGCTGTCGGTCGATCCGTCGACCAGCGTGCTGGTGCTGGAGGCTGGTCGCAGCGACTGGCGCATCGACCCGTTCATCCACATGCCGGCCGCGCTGCCGTACCCGATCGGCAACCCGCTCTACGACTGGCGCTACGAGTCCGAGCCCGAGCCGTTCATGAACGGGCGGCGCATCTACCACGCCCGCGGCAAGGTGCTCGGCGGCTCCAGCAGCATCAACGGCATGATCTTCCAGCGGGGCAACCCGCTGGACTACCAGCGCTGGGGTGCCGACGAGGGCATGCAGACCTGGGACTACGCCCACTGCCTGCCCTACTTCAAGCGGATGGAGACCTGCACCGCGGGCGCCGACCTGTGGCGCGGCGGGTCAGGGCCGCTGCACCTGGAGCGGGGGCCGGCGACCAGCCCGCTGTTCGGGGCGTTCTTCGAAGCCGTCCAGCAGGCCGGCTACCCGCTCACCGACGACGTGAACGGCTACCGCCAGGAAGGCTTCGGCAAGTTCGACCGCAACGTCAAGCGGGGCAGGCGGTGGAGCGCGGCGCGCGCCTACCTGCACCCGGTGAGGAACCGCAAGAACCTCACCGTGCACACGCTGTCGTTCGTCACCGGGCTGCGCACCCGCGGCAACCGCGTCGTCGGCGTGGAGTACCTGCGCGGCGGGCGGTTGCGGCGCACCGTGGAGGCGGGCGAGGTCATCCTGTGCGGCGGCGCGATCAACTCCCCGCAGCTGCTGCAGCTGGCCGGCATCGGCAGCGCGAGCGAGCTCGAGCAGCTGGGCATCAAGGTCATCGCGGACCTGCCGGGCGTGGGGGAGAACCTGCAGGACCACCTGGAGGTCTACCTCCAGCACGCCTGCAAGCAGCCGGTGTCGATCGCCCCGTGGCTCAAGCACCGGCACAAGCCGCGCATCGGCGCGGAGTGGCTGTTCCTGCGCAGCGGCGTCGGCGCGTCCAACCACTTCGAGGCGGGCGGGTTCATCCGCAGCAACGACCGGGTGGACTACCCGAACACGATGTTCCACTTCCTGCCGATCGCCATCCGCTACGACGGCAGCCGGCCCGCCGCCGAGCACGGCTACCAGGTGCACATCGGCCCGATGTACTCCGACGTGCGCGGCACCCTCAAGATCACCTCGACGGACCCGCGCAAGCACCCGGCCCTGCGGTTCAACTACCTGTCGACGGAGAACGACCGCCGCGAGTGGATCGAGATCATCCGCGCCGCCCGGCACATCCTCGGCCAGCCGGCCTTCGCCGCGTTCGACGCCGGCGAGATCTCGCCGGGGCCGAGCGTCGAGACCGACCAGGAGATCCTGGACTGGGTCGCGCGGGACGCCGAGACCGCGCTGCACCCGTCGTGCACCGCCAAGATGGGCACCGACGAGATGAGCGTGGTCGATCCGCTGACCATGCGCGTGCACGGCGTGGACGGCCTGCGCGTCGTCGACGCCTCGGTGATGCCGTACGTGACCAACGGCAACATCTACGCCCCGGTGGTCATGCTGGCTGAGAAGGCCGCCGACATCATCCTCGGCAACGAGCCGCTCGCCCCGCTCGAGGTCCCGTACTACCGCTACCGCGACAACACCCCGCTCTACCCGCCGGGGGATCCCCGCAACGCCCTCGTCGACCAGTCCGGAGGCGCGCGATGAGCACCGCCGACCCCACGATCTCGACCAACGGCTCGGGCCCGGCCGCCCCGGCCGGCCTCCCACCCGTGAAGTGGGTGGTCTTCATCGGGGCGGCGATCGGCACCGCCGTCGTCACCCTGTGGGCGTTCCTCGCCCCGACCAACGCCCAGGAGGTGCTCGGCGCGGTCGTCGGCTGGGTGTCGACGTGGTTCGGCTGGTACTACGTCGCCCTCGCCACCGCGATCCTCGTGTTCGTGATCGGGATCGCGATCTCCCGCTACGGCAAGATCCGGCTCGGCCCCGAGCACTCCCGACCGGCGTTCAGCACGGCCACCTGGGCGGCGATGCTCTTCGCCGCCGGCATCGGCACCGACCTGATGTTCTTCGCCGTCTACGAGCCCGCCGTTCAGTACCTGACCCCGCCGAGCGGGCCCGGGCAGACGGTGGAGGCGGCCCGCGAGGCCACGGTGTGGGCGCTGTTCCACTACGGCATCAGCGGCTGGGGCATGTACGCGCTGATGGGCATGGCGATGGGGTACTTCGCCTACCGCATGAACCTGCCGCTGGCCGTGCGCTCAGCGCTCTACCCGCTGATCGGCAAGCGGGTCGACGGCGCCATCGGGCACTCGGTCGACATCGCCGCCGTGCTGGGCACGATCTTCGGCATCGCCACCTCGCTCGGCATCGCGGTCGTCGGCCTGAACGTGGGCCTGGACCTGCTGTTCGGGCTGCCGCAGGGGCTCGCGGTGCAGGCCGCGCTGCTCGTCGTCGGCGTCGGTGTCGCCACCGTTTCGGCGGTGTCCGGCGTCGACCGGGGCATCAAGCTGCTCTCGCAGGCGAACGTGCTGCTCGCGGTCCTGCTCGCCGTCTACATCCTCGTCACCGGTCGCACGTCGTACCTGCTCAACGCCGCCGTGCTCAACATCGGCGACTTCGTGCAGCGGTTCCCCGCGATGACGATGCAGACCTTCGCCTACGAGGACACCGGCGACTGGATGAGCCTGTGGACGCTGTTCTTCTGGGCGTGGTGGGTGGCCTGGGCGTCGTTCGTCGGGCTGTTCCTGGCCCGCATCTCGCGCGGGCGGACGATCCGCGAGTTCGTCGCCGGTTGCCTGGTGATCCCGTTCAGCTACATCGTCATGTGGATCACCATCTACGGGAACGCGGCGATCGAGCTGATCCGCTCCGGCAACACCCAGTTCGCCGAGACCGCCTCGGCCAGCCCGGAGGGCGGCTTCTACGCGCTGCTCGCCGAGTACCCGGCGTTCACCTTCGTCGCCGGGCTGGCCACGCTGGTCGGCCTGCTGTTCTACGTGACGTCGGCCGACTCCGGCGCGCTGGTGATGGCGAACCTGTCCTCGCACCTGCGCACGGTCCACGAGGACGGCCGGGCCGGCCTGCGGATCTTCTGGGCGCTGGCGACCGGTGCGCTGACGCTCGCGATCCTGTCCGTCGACGGCATCTTCGCGCTGCAGTTCGCCACGGTCATCATGGGCCTGCCGTTCGCGTTCGTGCTGGTCGCGGTGATGATCGGGCTGTTCAGGGCGCTGCGCGTGGAGGCCCATCGCGCGAGCAGCCTGGAACGCATGCTGCCGCGGCTGCTGTCCGGCCGCAGCATCGACGGCACCCAACCGAGTCCGGGCTCGTGGCGCCGACGCCTGACCAGAGCGCTCGCCCACCCGAGCCCGGAGCGCGGCCGCGAGTACCTCGTGGAGACGGCGCTGCCCGCGCTGCGGGAGGTCGCAGCCGAGCTGCAGCAGCAGGGCGTCGAGGACGCCGAGGCCGAGCTGCTGGAGCAGGACGGGATCACCTACGTCGAGCTGAAGGCGCCGACCGGCGATCCCGAGCACCCGTTCCGCTACTGCATCTGGCCGCAGGAGCTGCCGCTGCCCGCCTACGGCCCGGCGATCGTGGGGCAGGAGACCTACGTCCGGCTCGAGGTGCACCTCGACGAGGGCGGCCAGGGCTACGACGTCATGGGCTACACCCACACGCAGCTCATCGACGACGTGCTCGACCAGTACGAGCGGCACCTGGAGTTCCTGCGCCTGCAGCACGGCGCACCGGTCGAGGCCGGCGGCCCGGCGAACTGATCCGGCGGCTCAGCGGGGGAGGACCAGCACGCCGTCACCGGTGCCCACCACCAACGCGGTGCCGGTGACGGCGAGCGCCCCCGGGCTCCCGGGCACGTCGGCGGCGCGGGCCCCCGGCGCGGTGATCGACGCGACGACCGTCGCCGAGTCGGGGTCGATCACCGCGACCGCCCCGCTGGTCAACGCGTAGGCGCGGCTGCCGTCCGGGGCGGCCGCGACGGCGAGCGGACCCGC
>Ga0065720_1019524_pt1 | contig 24399 bp, 17 predicted proteins | sample Thericmetagenome_FD_59107 | JGI IMG/M metagenome (GOLD analysis project Ga0065720, IMG submission 59107) | Thermophilic microbial communities from the Joint Bioenergy Institute, California, USA of rice/straw/compost enrichment - eDNA_2 v2... | ecosystem: Engineered > Solid waste > Grass >... | reverse complement strand
TTTTTTTTTTTTTTTTTTTTTTTTTTTTTTTTTTTTTTTTTTTTTTTTTTTTTTTGAAATGATTATTATCTTTAACTAATGTGTGCTATTTATACTGAAATCAGTGAAGCATGATTTAAAGAAGAATACTTATTCAAAATCTGAAAAGTAGCAGTCAAATATAGTGAAATGGATAGGGTTTATGACTAGTACCATGATACTTACATCTTAGTAAGAACCTTGAAAAGTGCCAGAAAAACTTGAGACTGAAGAAGAAGATCTTTACATCACTACTCTTCAATCACAATTTTTGCTGTGATGCCCTATTTTGTATGGGGATTTGCTCTAGCGGGTCAGACCATCTTTATTAGAAGTCGACAGCAAGTGAACTGCAAGGAGCATGCATAGACGGTTGAGCACAATTTCACTCATATTCAGATAATGTGGTAATTTGTACAGCCAACTCCTCGATCCAGAAAGCCTAATATCTGGAAAAGATGGCGCACTAACTTCTCCTTTTAGCTTTCAAATGTTGTTGCTGAATCCTATAATGGGATTCTTACTACTCATTCTCTCCCAGAGCATACTGGTGCCGCAGTCATGGTTGACACAGAAGCCGCTTCTGAAATTTGTATCAGAAGTCTCAACATCAAAATACCCGCGGGTTGAATAGAACTGTTGTTTCCCGGACTATTTCCTATTGACCAGTCTCTTTGAGATTCTACGGAGCTCTAAGTTTTGACCTCTGTGAGCTCCAAACTAATCTGGTCCCTATCCTAGGATTCATTTCATGTTGTTTGTCTATGCCCAATAATCTCAACTGAAAAGCCTACCACGAGAGCTTAAGCGGCAAGATATCATAAATGCTGTCTTCTAGCCTGGCTAAATGATGGTGATATGCAATGCTAGGCATCGCATATATGCATAAGGTACAGATGTGATGTGTTTCCCAAGGATATCAATTTAGCTATTGCTGGAATCAAGTGCAAGAAAACCATCCAATTTATGGACGGAGGGTCCACTGGGTTCAAAACTGTATCAATTACCAGTCTCCAAGTGTCCTCCCAGGTGAGGACCTTGTTAACGTTATGAGAGCTGTCTTCATGATCTCGAATAACACCGCTCTATCTGAGGTTTTTTCTGCACTTGATCATAATGTGACTTGATATATGCCAAGAGAGCCTTTGTTCATTGGTATGTGAGAGAATGTATGGAGGAAGGAGAGTTCTCTGAGGCTAGAGAGGATATTTGCAGCCCTGAGAAAGAGTTTTGTAAGGAAAACCCATATTTAGCTCTTTAAAGCGGCTGTAGAATTCGAATCCTAGTCAAGTAAAGACAAAGATAGAGGTACTAAAAGATCAAAAAATAAATCTTTATGCATTCACTGTATACATAGAAGGCCCCAAGAATATAAATACATCTTATATTAATATGCTTTTGCTCTTGCTTTTACGAAGAGTTCATCAAGGTAGTAATTCCCATAGTGTCCTGTTGAGGTCAAATGGTGTAAGTCATGATAGGTTGGATCAATGATCCACTTTGGGAATAAGTAATGTCAGCAGTGTTTCATCGCAATATACCAAGCTAGGCCACAATTCCAGAGAGAATTCACATAAGGATGTAGTTGAAGGATAGTTGGCATCCCAGTAGCAAGAGGTAAGTTTATTAAGAGCATCTCCCAAAGAGTACAATATAAAGAGGATAGGGCAATAGGCCTAGGGAAAGTATGATGAAGGGAATGCACTTTTGCATAGAAAAGGGGATTGTGGGAAAGATAGTGGCCAGTCCAGAACCACAGTTCTGAACACAAGAAGCAAATTAATAGCTGGAGAATAGCAGTCAAAATGTCACGTAATTCTGGCTTTCTAGTTATTCTGATATGCCAAAATATGGCTGCAACAGCAACTGAAACAGTGATATTGAGTATCGTTCTTTTCATTATCGCAATATAGAGCTGGAAAGTAAGCTTTGGACGAGGGCTAATTTCCCTTGCCTTGTACCATTCAGGCTGGGTCCAATCCAAGATAGCCAGAATGTGTGAAGTAATAAGATAGGTTCCTATAAAGGAAGCGGCGGGTAATGCTAAATAATCGTAAACGTACATTATTGTTATTATTCGACAATTTATTCAGGTGAAATATTGTCAAATTTCAACAAAATAATAACAGATTTATTCAGAAACATGAATTGCGTCAAGTGTCTCAATTTAGCGTTTAACAGTATTTAGAAGCTCAATGACGCAACCACTATCGGAACTAAGATCTGATTCTTAATTTCCTAGGACGGATCAGAAGAGAGCTCATAGTTTTTGGCTTGATGAAATTCTTACTATAAATTTCATTCCGATGATCTTTCCTGAAACAACACTAAAGGGTGAATAGCTTAGTTAGAATTTTTAACCGACTTGTTCAGTATTCAATAGGAATATTCAACTCTAGGTAAATTTGAGAGCAATATGGTCGAAAAGGCGACCCAATAAATAGAAACCATTATATTAGTTGATTCTAGTTTCGTATGATAGGAATGGACTCTATTAGACTAACAGGCTTTACATCTGCACAACATTAACTAAATTTACTCTGTACTCTATGTATCTAATTACTTTTAATGTAGTTTACTATTTAAGTGAAGTTATTGCTATTTCAAAGATTTTTCATTACGAAATATAGGGTTTTTTCAATGACAATTTAGGCACTACACGGGGAATCTTTGGGCCACAAGTAGGATTAATTTTAAGCTTTTTGATGCCAGTGGCTTGTGGAGATATCTTGCTTTTGTGTAGATCTTTTATGTCATCTTGAGTGGGTTCTTTCATTGTCAAACATGGAAAGCTATTAAAATCAGGAAGTCTTTGCTGAATATCTTTCCATTCATCTTCACTTTGGAACTTACAATCCATGATTTCACAAGCCAGAGTGTCGTTGCATTCTAGAGCGGATAGTCCGACAATTTTAGAGAATGCCACTTTTTCCATTAGTTCTCCAGTTTCACAATCTCTCTGAATCTTTTTAAAAACCTTTGGGGTTTCTGGCAAGAAAGCTCTTTTGGCCTTTTTTCTGTGACTGAGTTCATGAATAAGGAGGAACATAATTACGACACAGCAGCCGATGCTATCTTCAATATCAAATAAATGCGCTGATAAGCCTATGCTACCGTCGGGAAGGGTCAGCCCATATCGAATCTTGTTAACTGGGAATAAAAAGTATTCATTAGGAAGAAGATTTTCCACCTCATGTAATAAATCTTCTCTTTCTTCTTGATCTAATGGCACTTTTAGAATCTCTTTCAAGACAAGCGAATGCATATCATCATGAGTTTCTGAGGTTCCCTTCATCTTATCTTGCCAAAGTCCAGTCTTATAGAAGACTTCATTAGCAATTGAATCAGCCTTTTCATTTTGTTTCCCGATATACTCTTGTAGCTCATTTTCCGAAGTATTTAAGTAGTGAAGAACTTGTAAAGATTCTTTCGCAGCATTGAGATCAGAACGGAAAAATTGAAGAGCCTTTTCACGAGCCTCCCTTAGAATTTGTCCTCTAGAATCTAAGTCCGTTGTTTTTACTATTTCAAGATTATAGCCTTGTAATAAAAGGTTGAGGTGATTGAACGCAATTAGCTTCACTTCATTGGAATTTTCTCCATTAAATATATCATTTACTAATACCATGGCATAATGTAGCTCAGTTAACAAATTTGCATCGATGGCGTATTTGATCCATTTGAAAGCTTGCTTTGTGTTAATGGCGATAAAGACCTGAGCACTCTCGATAAACCTCTTTCTCTTAATGTCATCAGGAAAAGATGCAAGGGATTCTTCTACTATTGACTCTAGCCTTTGGACAAGTTGAGCTGCTAGTGCAGGCGCTTTCATTTGTGAAGTATTTTTGTTATCCACATCGTACTCATGAGCAAGAGTACACTCCTCCGCAAGAGCATTCAATTTCTATAATGTCATGATATTTTTATATTCGTTACCTCAACAGTTGGAAAACGACTGCAATAAGCCTTAAAAAACTTGATGATATGTTGTATTGCTTTCTCAAGGTCCTTTAGGAGCTGTGTCTCCAGGTCTGTTTCCATAGCACTTTTTAAATAAATTATTTGATTATATAGATTCGTTAACTGAGTTCTAAAAAATAGGCTGAATTGAAGCTGATTTCATTTAGTCAATTTTACTGAAACATCAAATTGTGAAAAAATAAGTGATAGGTTCTTAGAGAATCTTGAGATGTGTTTCTACGGTCTTCTGATACTTAACAAATTCAGTTAGGAGCCACTTATGAAAGCTTCTTCCTTGGGCCTATTTTGGGCATGCACTCTATCTTTGAGTAAGTTATTAGTCTTATCGGCTCAAATCTTCGTTATTAGAGTACATTTACAATACTATAATTAGATTGAGGATTCTCTAGGGCATTTACGCACTTTATGAACATTGATAGTATGAAAAAAAAATTGTGCTTGTCACATATTTCATCCTATCTTATAGGCATAACAGTAATCAAATTGATATATATCAACACATATTCACCATAAGAATAAAACTTGTACGACGACATCCAAAGAAAGTATTGAAATCTTTACTACGTTATCAGATTTTGTAGAGGAATCGTAATTTTTAGAATCACCCTCTGAAAAAATTTTCATACATTAGAATAAAGATAAATTTCGTACCTTAAGGGTTATTGACGATTATGGAAGAACTTTCTTAGCTTTTTTTTTTCCGCAGCAGCAATTTTGAGGCTTTGGAATCAATGATGTTGAAGTTATTACAAGTTCTCAATCAAATTTAAGACAATTGATCCATCTATACAGTAATTCTGCTAAAGAAAATGATAGATTTTTTTTCAGATACCAAGATTTGTGACACGTCTTAATCCAGTTACAAAGTACTTGCTTTCTATTATTCAATACGAAAAGTGTTATGGACTCTATCATTTGAAATACAATTGAGTTCTCAATATAACTTATATATATATTGAATACATCATTTACTTTCAACTGTTAAATGACTAAAAATACTCTACACATAGCGATTGAGCCATAGCAGTTCAAAAAATTTGTTCTCTAATAATTATTTGTGCAAGTTTTCGTGGTCGTCTTCATCATCCTCAAAAGTATCCAGATCAGATCCTACAGTATCATGATCAATAACCCAGAGGGCGACAGCTGCAACTAAAAGGAATAATGAGAATACTACAAAGGGTAATGTGGGATCCTTCTCGTATAATGCAATCCCCATCCAAGGCATTATATAGCCTCCCACTCTAGAAACTCCAGCTATAAACCCAATGGCAGTTCCCCTACAGCTTGTTTTGAAGAGCTCTGCAGTCAGAAGGTAAACAATACAAAAAGCAGCCTGCAGGAAAAATCTGCTTATTGACATAAACACCACAAACTGGCTTGAGACAATATGCCCCAAAAGACAACTTAGAGAAGCAAACAGAAGAGAGAAAATCATAGTATTTCTTCTCCCAAAGCGTTTATTCTCAATGACTAAATTTACAACAAGCAAGGCTGGTAACTCAAAGAAAGTCGGTATAAGAAGGTCCCAGTAGTGAATTCCTGTTTCTTGAGGTGAGGATTCTAGTTTTAGGGCAGCGCTTGCCAGTGGAATCATATACATGACTCCATAGTATCCTAGTGTAAGAGAGAACCAAACTATTATAAGACAGATCGTATTTCTTAAATTTTCTGAAGTAAAGAGTTCTTTAATAGGAGCCTTGCCCTTAACTCTCCTTCGCTTATCACTCCAGTCTTCTAACTCCCGAACTTCTTGTGATGTTAGATGGAGTTTAGCTTTCTTATTACATTCATGCATCTTGTCCAGGATCTGAATTCCTTGATCAGGGTTGTTCAAAAGGGCGAACCTAGGGGTTTCAAGAAGCCAATTCCAGCAGACAACAGCTGCAATAAATGCTGGGATGCAAGTCCAGATTATCATGGGCTTCCAGGTGTTATTGCCTTTTTTATCAACCTCGAGGGCGTGCCCAACCCCAATGCCAAATAACTCTCCTATCACCCACCATAGGTTGTTAAGGAGCCAGTACTTAGCTCTGGCAGTTTTCTCATTAATTTCTGCGATAAAGCAAGCTGAAACAGGATACAGAATTCCAGCAAAGAATCCGAAGATCACTCTTGAAATGATAAAGGAGGTGAAGCTGGAAGCGAAAACAGATAGGATTCCTGAGCAAAAGATTGCTAGGGTTGAACAGGTAAAAGTTTTCTTCCTTCCATACTTGTCAGAGAGAAACCCTGAGCAAAGATTACCAGCTGAAACACTTATAAATATGCACACTCCCATCAATTGGAGGTCATCTAGGCTTCTAAACCATACAACCTCCGTGAATACGTAGTTCAAAATAGACATGGCAATAACTTCAGCTGCATCAGCTAGGATTCCGATTCCCAAGATGAAGAAGCAAAGATATTGGTACTTTCCAGTACCAATCCTTGACAGAATACTCTCTACAATATCAACTTTTGGAGCTCTAGGCTTAGCAATGAGCATAGCCTGCTCTCCATCAATTCCATTTGCCCTGACTTCTGCCATTTACTTGTCCGTTTTTAGGATTTTTTTTCAAGATAATTTATTTGTAACCAAATAGAAGGATAAATAAAATAATCCGATATCTTCTAGAAAGGATACAAGTTAAAAGAATAAGAATCCAAGAGGACTCACGCGAACTGGTAAAGAGTCGAATATAGAATTTAAAAGAGAATAACTAAGAATTTAGGCCTTTCCAGCCTGAGATATTGGAGGTTTCCACTGGTTTGGCCGCAGGCATTTCCTTCTTAATAATCGAGAAGAATTCTTTAATATCATCAGTCTTTTGGCACCACCTTTATAAATAAGTCCACTTAGCAAGAATTTTACTTTAATAGGACATTGATATTCACTCTATTGTCTTCATCGAATTCCTCGCTAACGAATTTCGAAAGTTCAGACTCGCTTATCTCAGAGCTTATACTGAAAATTTTGAAAGTTGAGCTGAGGCAACAATGCAACATGAACTCGATGTCCATGGCCGACAGACTGTTGAGCTCGTTGAAGTCAAAAAGATCAAAGAGGACTAGAAGCTTATCTATAATCAGTTCAGTATTTTACATCTGATCTTGTCATCAAATTTTGAATCGGAGAAGACAACAAGTCCACTGAATAATTCCAGGGCATCAATCAGCCCATTATCATCAGTATCCCAAATGACGAAGGCAGACTCGTTAGATCCAAAAATTTGTTCGAACTCTGTGAGGTCGATTGAGAAGCCTTCGCAAATTGATTTAAATGAACCATGATAGTCTCTTAGCTTAGCAAGAGGAACTAGTATAATTTAGTTTTATAATAAGGGATGCCTAGTACCTCCTAGCAGCAGGCAATTGCTCTTTTGGTTTGCGTTGGCTCTTAAATAGGAGAGAATTGATCCCATTAAATGTTTTATTTATGAATTATTCTCTGAAAAAATCTGTTCTTCAAAATTCCAGCTCTAGTAATACTCGAAAATCCTCACATACAAGAGTTGGCTAAATACCTGCCTGAGATAATATGATATCAAAAATCAGTCTAAAACACTCATGCTAAGGTAAAACCTAAAGATCCAGAATATACAGAGTTATTAAGTTAATTATAGGGCCTAATTGTAAGCTGAGTGCTCTTCAATCTCAATAGAGTTAGCTTCAACTTCTTCATAGTCCTTCTCAAGGGCTGCGATATCCCGTCTAGCTTCTAAGAACTCTAATTCCTCCATACCTTCTCCCACATACCAATAAACAAAAGCTCTCTTTGCATACATCAAGTCAAAATTATGATTAAGTCTAGAAAAGACCTCAGCCAAGGCAGTGCTATTCGAGATCATGGAGACAGTTCTCATAACTTTAGCAAGGTCCCCACCCGGGACAACAGTTACAGGCTGGTAATTGATACCAACTTTGAACCCAGTGGGACACCAGTCTACAAATTGGATGCTGTTCTTGCACTTGATTCCAGCAATAGCTGAATAGACCTCTTTAGGAACTACATCACCTCTGTACATCAGACATGCAGCCATGTATTTTCCATGCCTAGGATCACATTTGACCATCATTTGCCCAGGCTCGAAGACAGCATTTGTGATCTCGTGGACACTTGGATTCTCGCAGCAGTCTTTTCCGGCTGAGATCATTGGGGCATAGGAGGACATCATAAAGTGGATCCTTGGATATGGGACCAGATTAGTCTGGAACTCGCGAAGGTCGATATTTAGAGCTCCGTCGAATCTCAAAGAGGCCGTTAAAGAAGAAACTGTCTGGGCAACAATTCTATTTAAGTTTGTATAAGTGGGTCTTTCAATGCCAAGATTTCTGCTACAAATGTCATAAATGGCTTCATTGTCATGCATGACGACAACATCAGCATTCTCAAAGAGGGAGTGAGAAGTTAGAATCGCATTATAAGGTTCAACAACAGTATTTGAAAGCTGAGGGGAAGGGTACACACAAAAATTTACCTTAGACTTCTTGCCGTAGTCATCAGAAAGTCTGTGAAGAAGGTGGGAACACAACCCGGCACCAGTGCCACCACTTACAGCATTAAAGACCAGGAATCCTTGGAGTCCTGTACATTGTTCTGCCAGCTTCCTTATTCTATCCAGGCAATTTTCAATTATGGCTCTCCCGACAGTGTAATATCCTCTGGCGAAGTTATTGGCAGCATCTTCTTTTCCAGATATTAAACTTTCTGAATGGAAGAATTGCCTGTATGTCCCAGTCCGGACCTCGTCAACTACAGTTGGTTCGAGATCTATGAAAACTGATCTTGGAACGTACTTGTCAGCGCCTGTTTCGAGGAAAAATGTTTGAAAGCTATCAGAATCGTTGCCAAAAGTCTTGTCTGAGGAGATTTGACCGTTGGGTTGGATACCGTGTTCCAAACAGAAGAGTTCCCAGCAGGCGTTTCCAAGCTGAATTCCGGCTTGGCCAACATGAATTGAAATAATTTCTTTCATGAGAAGATCAATGTTTGTGAATTAAGAATTATTGTTTAGGAATTTCCAGATATTATTATAGAGATTTATAATGTGTCACTGACAAAACAGGAGATTAATAAGGATCAGACGCTCTAAGAAATCATCGATTTAGAATACACAATTTTGACAATTAAAATTAGAAACTAATTTTTTTGAACCCTGATCAGATCTAAATTCAAATTTGATCTTGACGTACAGTAAATTTGAAAGACACTCCGACTATGGATTCAAAGGTATACAACCTGCAGAGTGTACTAAAAGTTTCCAGAGAGACGTTTGATTGAAAATTTTTGAATACAAGGAGTTTTAGATAATGATTTTACAAAGATTTTCAAACAAATTGTTCGAAAGAAAATCTTAATTTGTCAGAGGATTCAGTTGAGGACTGCTATGACCAGTCGAAGCTCCCTGGATTTACATTGTCTTCAAGAGGGAGAAAAGTGAATTTTCTTTCGAAAACAATCGGTAAATTTTCCTGTTTGGATTGTATAAGATTTTGGGATAAGAAAATAAAATATTTTCTATAACAAATAAGTTCAAGTCTATTTGTCAACCCTCTTTTGCCAGTCGCTTCAGGAAAGAAAATTGTTGCTTATAAAATTAGTTTGAAAATAAGAAGATATTTAAGGAATAAAATCAAAATAGTCGAAAATTATTTTATTTGAGCTCTCTTGTTGCGTTCTTGGTGCAGAAAGAGTGTTGCTCATAACATGATATAATTCAATAGGAAGAATAAATGAATTTGTATTCTATTAGTAATACGTTTTTAGAGTAATCGAAGGATTTACTATATTGAAGTATTGATCAACACGAGAAAATAATAGAATATTCAATTCTAGACCTGATTATAATGGTCAATTTGGTTCTGTATTATTTTTTAGACATGCTCTCCAATCTTAAATGACAAAAGGAATCACAGAAATTTAATAATTGTTTCAGTTCCATAGAAAGAAAATCTGAGCTTGTGAAAATACCTCTAAAAATAAAGATTCCTAATTATGGTTTTGTCTGAAAAAAACACTTCAGAGAGATATAGCTTATATTAGATAAAAGGAGTTTCCATTATTCTTCAAATGGAAGCAGGAGACTTCTTCAAACTTGGTTTTACTAATAAGAATACTGTTAAATACTGCATGAAAAAATACATTTTTCGTTGAAATACGATCATATAACAATTCCTTTAAATTGAATTCTAGATGAAACCTGATTTGCCAATTTATCAACTGATTTATTCTAAAAATCAGGATGTTAGCTAATAAGACAAAGTATGTATCGATTTCCCCTAATTAATCAGGAATTCTTAACAACCACATCTTGGGTAAAGTAAATGGATATTTGTTCTAGAGATTAAATTTAGAATATGTCTAAGTGGTTATCCTATGACTAAGAGTGAGAACTCCCCTTTGTGTCAACTATTTATGCTGTTAAAAGTTAGATCTTTGATTAATCTTATAGTTTCTATAAAACCCTGGTCTTTAGTAAAATGTCCCTATAGACAAAAAGAGACAGATGTCCTTGAACTTGTCTATAGATTCAGTTCCCTGAGAATCAGGGAAATCTAAAGGATGGGATTGAATGCGACTTTTATAGTTATCTTCCTTTTATTTCCTAATTATTTAATGTAAATAAGTACTATTTTTTAAATAAAAAAAAAGAAAAGAGAACATAGACAGAGCCTAGCTAACTTGCTGTATAAAAGGTCCTATAACAAGATTCTTCCCAAAAGGAAAGTAATTGATACAAAACCAGATTTTCACTGAGAATGGATAACACTAAGCTGTGTAAATGAAAATGTGATAAAATCTCAATAAACCGAGTTATATACTGATGCAGAGGAGATAAATTTTATTGCTTTCCTAGACTAATATTTTGTTGATTATAAGTCATCGTAAATCTAAATAAATTTTATTGCCCGACTATTCCATTGAGATAATTTTTATTTGAATCTAAAATAAGTTTTTATTGCCATCATTAGAACCAGAAAATAGCATCTTTTGAAACAATCCGATACATCCAGTTTTGAGAAACCCACTTCCTTCTGATTAACAACTTACCCTTTTTCTAATCAAATTGAAATCCTTCTATTATTTATAGACCACAGTTCTAGAATATATCTTTTCTTTCGAGAATAGAAAAGCGATTGTCCTTGGACAAAAACAAAGCCAAGGAAGCCATATTTAAGGACTATAGGTGTTTATTTTAATTGCGATTTTAATTGACGGGTGTAATCTTTGTTGTTATATTCGATGCTTGAAACGTCATCCTAAATCTAATAATTCTTTGAAAAAATTATATATAATCAAATCTTTAACATACAGAGAAAATAAGATGGAGATTCAGAAATCCAAGCCGAGCAGTGTAATGATGAAAATCAACCAGTTACAAAAGAATCTCATGCAAATTGAAGAAAACAAGTCCCAAGAAAAAGTTAGATCAACATACGTCCCTATTAAAGCCAGCGAGAAAATGGTCAATCCTTTCTCCGTTTTCAAGATCTTCATGGTACCTATATCTATCCACTTTCTGATTCCTTTTTTAGACTGGCATGATTAACCAAGGAGAAAATACAATATTTCCAGCTTTTTCTTCTATGAACTACTTCAAAGTTGTCAATCAAGTGGTTCATGATAAGAAGGATAAAGTGGTAAAAGCTTACTTAGAAAATGACCCGGGCTTGGACCAATTTTCTTGGTACTTAGAGGAATAACTAATATTAATTTAAAGGGAAGATATGGTTGAAAAGTTACAGAGTAAAGGCGACCCTATCAACAGAGAATGGGCTAAATTGATGGAAAACTTCTTTTCTAGCATGGAAGAATTGAGAAAGGTAACGTTGTGGCTCTTTTTGTCGTCTTTAAGAATTTTTAAATAAAATACAGTCAAGGGCGTTTAATGACCAAGCCATTCTTTTATTTTTGGGAAGAGTTATATTAACCTTAATAGGTTTCTCGTCAGCTTTCAGTCACAGACTCAAATTACGACTTCGGTACAGCAAAAGAGGAATTTACAAAATTGAAAAATGTCCTACAAAAGAGCAGTTATTGCATATACATCCATTGTACCATCAGTGAATCTGAGCCAACTCTTTTCGAATTTAACGAGAAACTGATACATTACTTAGGATACAATACCAGCAATTTTGCCTCTGATATGCTAAGCTATGGCTTGCCAGAGTAATAGTATTTTCTTACAATCTGATCCCTTAGAGTGTATCCAAATCCCCAAAGAAAATACTCAGATGTTCTCAAGGAACTCATTGGAGCTCTAGTCAATGGAAATTATGACGGAACCCCATTTGAGTCTGATATTGAACTCTTGCACGCTGATTTTACAGTATATATCTGAAAGGGCTTATTTTAATTTTTTTCTAGACTTCATTTGCCCATGAAACTGTATATCTTTGCAGAAGCGTTAATGAGAAGAAGCAGCTCGAAATTGAACTATTATCTCATTACGAGATTCTTACCACTCCTCCACCCAACAGAAAAAAGACTATTGTGTCAGAATTCACATCTATTGCTAGATATATGCCTCCTAAGATCAATATTGAGAAAGAAAGGGAGGAATTTTTGGCCAAGTTCTATAACGTAAAAAAGGAAAACCCTAGAGATCAGTCCAAGGTCTGCAAAATTCGGTTCCTTGATTAAAGGAAACAATTTTCGAGGTCAGGATCCTGGTCCATTATTTACATCCTAACAAATCATTTTTTTGTCGAACGAGTTAATTCGTGCTGCTTTATCATATTCTTATATTCTGTTCTTCTCTCTGTACAACCCTTCATTTTGCTGTATTTATTACATCTAATCTAAATACAGAGTAAGAATAAATATCTCAATTTTTAAAGGCAGGATCCAATGTACTCCTCCGATTTCCCCTACCAGGAAATTACGACCTATGACGAAAGCATGGATGATCCCTTCATAATGTCCCTAAAAGAAAAGTCACCTGTTCAAATAACCTCCTTCGTCATAACAAATTTATCCCTGCTTGGATCTTTATTTACCCTCCTTACCTTCGTTCTACTGAAACAGACACGCAGGAATATGTTTTGCTACCTAGTCCTCAATATTGCCATCGCAGATCTGTTCTCTGGGGCCGCAGGATTTCTCGCCTTTGTCAATCCTGAGGGCAACAGAACCGGATGCATCTGGGTAGCTATTCTCAGAGACTTTGGAATCATCTGCTCTTACTTTTTCACCATCAATATAGGCTGGCTTATATATTACTCAGTCCAAAAGGACGTAGATGTTGTCTCCTGCAAAAGAAAACTTAAAAATGGAATAATTATAGGATATATCACCGCCCTTATTGGAGCAGTCGCCCCCTACTTTACAGATAGTTACTGCCCAAAGACTGGGTCTTCTTGCTGGGTAGATAATGACGTGCTTTCCTGGGCCATTTTCTGGTTCCTCTCAGAATTTTTCTTGCCTTCTATAGCAGTCTTCATAGTGACTATTTATCTCTTTGTGAAGACTTCAAAGGTCATTAAGGCTCAAAATGAACTTGCATTAGTGCCTAACAAGTCATATAAAGTCCTATTCTCCATTCCCTGCATATTCCTAATTTGCAATATCCCTGGAACCTTGTTCTTTTTCTTCTGTTGGTCCCAGAGCTCAGCTACAGAGGGCCTAAGACTAGCGAATAACATGATAAGAAATGGCCAAGGCTTACTTAATACTATGATGTATTCAATTGCCATTGTTGGCGGACTCTTAGTAGAGAGAATAAAAGAGTGCATGGGAAGAAGAAGAGCTAATAGATCACACATGGTGAGCCTTGTTAATGACGGAGGAAACCTGGTCATTTATTAAGAGTTCAGAAAAATTCGAAATGAGAATAGAGAGTGCTTATTAGTGAATTTTATAAGCGTTTGTGTTTGTAATTTAGAATTGCTTGTCTGGTTGTTGCCAGCTATCTCTATATCTAGAACATGTATATCTTTCATTGCTGATAAGGAGCATGTAAAAATAATATTTCCTGTTGATTTCATCTAGAAATTCCTTTTAAAATGTGGGCGAAATATGGATAATCGCTGAACATACATTAAAGTTTGGGAAAGTATAGGACTTTTTGACAAAATTCTTCAATAAATTTTATTGAAGCTGTCCAATTTAAATTCAAGTTTTAACAGCTTGTTTTCATATTTGTTATCGAATTCAACTACTCAGTCCAACCCTTTAGGTAAGTAACGATTAATCTTTTAAATAATATTCTTGTATAGAAATACTTTTGACTCAAAACCAAGATGAGCATAAAATTAATATTAGAAAGAATTGAGAAAAGTTATCACGAGTTTCTAGACAAGTACCTCGGCCCAGACGATTCTATGCTCCTGCCTAGAGAAACTAATTTTCGCTGGATTCCCCTCTTCTTCTGCTGCTTCCTTAGTTTTGGAACATATTATGGCCATGATACACCGGCCCTACTACAAACAGAGATCCAAAGAGTCTTCGATATCACTACAACAAGATTTAACCTCTTATTTAGCTTCTTCTATCTCCCCTGTATCATCATGCCTTTTTTAGGAGGGCTTCTGACCGATAAAATGGGTATTCGTACTGGGATGTTTTTATTTTCCATCCTGATCCTCCTTGGACAGGCCCTGGTTACTTATGGAATGTCAAATCTGTCCTTTGAGTTAATGATTGTTGGCCGGTTTCTGCATGGACTTGGTCATGATTGCTTATTGGTCGGAAAGAAGGCAATCATAGCGAAGTGGTTTTTGAAAGGAGAAATAGCTTTCGCTATGGGGCTGGGACTCTGCATCTCGAGACTTGGAAGCTCACTAGGAAGCTATACTACACCCAGAATATACATGGTAACTGAAGACTTGTCCTATCCTTTTTTGGTCGGAGTATATACCTGCATTTTTTCAACAATTTGTGTTCTGATTCTGAACTCCGTGGACCGATATGCAGACATGAAGGAGCTAAAAAGGAGCCTGAGCCATATGAAGGAAGACTTTGAAATGTCTGATCTGAAGAGATTCCCATTTATTTATTATCTCCTCTTGATGAGCTGTCTCTCACTCTATCCTGTCTTTTTCAGCTTCATGAACAACGCGAGTGATATGATGGTTCATAGGTTTGGTTTCGATTTGAGGTCAGCTGGCTCTTATATCAGTATTGTTTACTCAATGAGCACTCTAATGACGCCTCTAATAGGGCTTTTTGCTGACAAATATGGACGAAAGCTATATATTATCCTATTTGCATCCATGATACCCTTCCTGACCCATTTCTATATAGCCTTCCTGGAAGATACTGAAGAACCCAATGAGAACATGGTGATTGCCCTAGTTGCATTTGGGTTGTTTTATTCCTGTTATGCTTCGATTCTATGGCCCTGTATTACTGCTGTGGTCATGGAGAAGGTCCGCGCTACAGCGTATGGAATCGTTATCTCTCTGGAGAATCTGTTACTAACAATTTTACCCTTGATTGTGGGAAGAATACATGATTTGAGCCTGGAGATTTCTTCTGGGTATTTCTTCGTGGAGATCCTGTATGGAACCTTGTCAGTCTTAGGAATATTCATTGCGGTTTGGCTAATAAAAGAAGATAAAAATATCGGAGAAACTCTCAATGCCAGGATAGGGGAAGTCAAGCAAGATAATGAACTGTTGTTAACTCAGGCAATAAAGAATATACAAATGGTCAAGAACTAGCAAGGTGTTGTTTTATCCCTCTACAGTTTGACCTATTTTATAATGTATCTCATATATTATTTGTGTTGCATAAATTAATTCAAGCATACACTAAGCGATTTTCTTTAGTTGAGGCCAAAAAATTAGTGGTGCTATGTTGATTGGAGGTGAAAAGCACTATGGAAATCCTCCAGGGAAAGGTCTCCAGTTGTTGCAAAATAAATTTATCTACATAATTGACATATACAGATACTGAACATGGAGGGTTTGAAATGCAGTGGCAGCACAGATGTTCAGATGTTATTGGGTTTTATAGAAATGGCTCTGAATTGAAACACAGGCCAGTATCCAAATTAATTAAATTTGCTGATTCTCAATTAAGCTCTAATTAATCTATTACTGACTCACGAGTCCTCTCCTTCCAAAGCTCATAAAACCGATCGCTCAGGTTTCAGGTCTTCAACTCAATTCCTGGTTTATGGATGGGTTGGACAGAAGGGGCTAAATTCGATTCTAATTCCATGAAGTGTTCTATCTAGTTTAATTTGTTCTAATTAAAGAAAATTTGAGAGAAAACCAGGCCAAATTAATTGATTTGAGCCCTTGCATTCAGTAATTAGTGTTCGGTATAAATTCAGTCCAAAATCTTTTAGAAAATATTTGATTTTCTGAAATAACCAATACATGTTGAAGACTCAAGAAACACCTCAAACACAAAGCGATGAGCCTGATCACAACCACAACCACAATCAGCTCCATGAGCATGATCACGATCAGATCACTGACCATCAGCCTATTCCCTTCTCAAAGGCTGAAGAGAGAGCTTTCATTTTGGAAGGTTGTAGAGTTGTTCTGGGAGCAGCCTGCATACATATAGTCCTTGGAACCTTTTATATGTGGGGAACCATATCGGTCTACGTTGCTTCGTACCTCAGAAATTACGATGACTCTGTAACTGTTGAAAAGATGAAAGGTGTTTTCCCGTACATGATGATCGCAATCAACGCGTTCTTATCTTTTGGTGTTAAACTCGCTAACAAAATTGGATTCAAGCTAACATCACTCATCTTCATGGTCTGGTATGCTGCCTGTATTTTCCTCTGTTCCTTCATAAAATCCTTCATTCTTTTTGTTATCGTCTACGCAGCAGTCATGGGTGTTGCCGGAGGAATCCTTTACATGGTTCCAGTTGTCTGCGGTTGGAAATACTTCCCTCAAAGAAAAGGACTTGTCAGTGGTATTATAGTTGGAGGGTACGGACTGGGAACCTTCATCTTCAATTTTATCGCTCTAGCTATAGTCAATCCTAATAATGAGAAAGCCTCCATTGTTTATGATGGTGAGAAATACTTTGGTCCCGAGGTCTATAACAATGTTCCCAAGATGTTCAGAATCCTTGCTCTTTGTTTCTTGATCCTTGGAATAATAGGAACCATCCTTATCAAGACTCCATCCCGTAAATACATTGAGCATGCTGAAGAAGCTGCTGTCCTGACCAAAAAAGGAGTTTCCAAAGAAGTCGTAACCACGCATAATGAATGTCAAAGTGTAAGACAAGGTTTAAAATCAAGACCATTCTATCTTATTTTGGGCATGGTTCTCTTCGGTACTTTCCTTGGCTACCTAATGGCTAACAACTACAAAGTCTATGGCTTGGAAAACATTAACGATGATTCTTTCCTAACTCTAGTCGGATCTATAGGTTCTGCGACAAATGGCTGTTCAAGAGCTGTCTGGGCCTTGCTTTATGATAAATTTGGCTTTAAAAAAGTATATTTCTGCCTTTTGATTCTTCAAGCTGTATTGGCTGCTACCCTCAATTTCATTTCATCCGTAAAGGCCTTGTATCTTATCTGGTACGCCCTTATTATGGGATGCGAAGGAGGACAGATTGCAATGTTCCCTGCTGTAACAGCTAAGGTATTTGGAGCTAAAGTCGGCCCTGTGATATATGGATTTATCTTTGTAGGATATACATTGACTAATATAGGTGCTTATCTATTGACCACATTTGGATTGGACGCAGTTGGCTGGGGAGGTGTATTCTGGATCTGCTTCAGTTTCACTATTTTGTCTGGAGTACTCAACTCCATTTTCAATATAAGATATGAGTTTAAATAAATCGAGTTTATTTCCTCTTATGTTCCTTTCTACCTAATGGCATTGCATTGTCTGCAGTCCATTATGTTCTCATTCAATGAAGCAATTAATACTTCTCTCACAGAAATAGATCTCTTTCAATTATTCATAGAAAATCTCATAAAACCAGTTATTCTAAGATTCTTTTATAAATAAGAATAGCATAGCATATTCAGCAATACCATAATCCTAGTATAAAATCATATAAAAAAGACTCAGATCTTAATTGAGCCCTTGAACTCTAGATAGGCTCTCTCAAGAGATCCAAAGTTATCAAAATAGTGTTTCTCTGTGACTTTTTTATATTTCTTTTGCAGATATTTCATAGCCTTTGGAAAATCTAAAAGTGTTATCTTACTATTTCCACTTTTCATATGCTTCCAAATTTGGAACAAGTCCACAAGGAGCATACCATGAATCTTGCTTAAAATCCCTGAATCATATTCAAGCATTCCACAGAAAGACTTCAATGCTTTTCTAGAGCATAACTCCTTCTTGTCTCTTGAAAATTTCAGGCCTTCAGCAAGGTGATAGTATTTCAGAAGAAAGTAAGTCACATTAATAGAGCTTACAGCAAACAGAAATTCATGTTCTGGCTCGCACATTTCATGAACAACTTCCTGATTTTCCCTTGCAAAATCAAGCATGTTTAACAAGGAAATAAGTCCTCCTTTTCGGAAGTCACTTTTGGGATTTTTGTTCTGGAATCCATAATGGAGCCAGCCCTCAGTGACAACATCTCCAATCAGCTCCCCTTCCAGTATCAGCCATAATTCTCTTAGATAATCATCATATTCAATGGAGTTTGGTGAGACTAGGATATTTGTTGTTTGCTTTAGCTTGTAAAAGGCTTCTAGCTCATTGTAGGTAAGTTTATTAATGTTCGTAGTGAAAAAGCATGGCCTTGGTAGCTTTATGGTCTTGTTCTTAAGATGTGTTTCTGGCTCTATGAGATTATTTAATCTACTCCTCAACTCTGGGATATCAACTTGTTGAGGCTTAGGTATTTGATTGGTCTCATACAGAGGCGATAGCTCGCTAGTCACAGTATTGATTCTCGTAGAAGTCATTATAAGGCATCAATGTACAGATAACTTGTAATTATTATCGGAAATGCAATAGAATAAGTATAAATATCAATTGAAACCTAAGGATTAATTCAATTTCTATTAGAAAATTTGCCTTCCAACATTAGGCTAGTTTAACGACTCTTAACTTTTATAGGGAAACTAATTATAGCCGGTCTATCCACCCGACACTTACACTGATCGAACTGATTATCCCAAAATTGGACCAATACAGCCAAGATTAAAGCACTCCGTCCTAGGTTTCTTTCCTATCGAACCTTCCTAGAGATCCTGTTCGCTATGGCAGATATAATGATTTTCACTTACTTAGTAATTTTTTTTATTGAAGATAGTAAGGCTCAGTCCTTTAAAATAAAAATATTCAAATAAAATTTCTGGAATTAGGAGAATTGTAGTTCTAAGGATGGAAACTGTCTCACTTGCAGAAAACCAGAAGTATCAAAAGGCTGTGGCTTTAGAATTTAAAGCTAAACACCTTGACTCGATCCAAGCATACCACGAAGTGTTATCTTCATATAATCAAGAAAACCCAGAATGTTTCCCTTACCTTTCTAAAGTCTTTACCAGAATTTCAAGAAATTATCTGGAACTTGGAAGATACAAGGACGCACAGAAATACCTTGACCAGGCCAGTCATTTCAATTCAAAATGCAGTTCTGTAAGCCAAATAGTAGAAGGAGAGCTTTTAATTCTTCAAGGAGAGATATATCATGAAAATTTCGAGCTAGATAGGGCCCTAGAGGCATTCTCTAAGGCAACGAGTATATTTGAGAATGATAAGGCAAATGTAAGAAATTATGTTATTGCCCTGAGGAATTATGCGAGTCTCCATTACGAACTATTGAACTATAAAAAAGGCATTGAGTTATATGAGAAGGCTATGGAGATATCCAAGGCGGAGCTGGGCCCACAAGACATTGAAACAGCTAGAATCGAGCATGATCTGGGCTGTGTCCTTATAATAATCAACGATGTGATAAAAAGCATGAATTATCTGTTAGTCTCTTTGTATAAAAAGAAGAATTATTATGGGTATAATCATCCTGAGGTTGCTAAGACCCTTTGTCAGCTCGGAAATTGCTATAAAGAAATGAATAGATATGACGAGAGCCTGGTTGCCTTGCAAGAAGCCCTTAAAATTTTCAAGAAGTTCTATGGGGAGGTCCACCCCATCATTGCCAGAACGAATCTCGAACTGGCAAGGCTGTATGAGAGTGGACTTGATATTTTGTTATCTAGGGAATATTATGACAAGGCAATAAATATGGTATATCAGCTGTTTGAGGGAAATCACCCCTTCCATGGTGAATACTCTCTGGAGCTGGCTTATGCGTATCACAATGCTGAGGATTATGAAAAAGCACTCACTCTTTGCAATAGAGCCTTGGAGATTTTCAAAGCAAATTATGGTGAGGAACATCCTTTTGTTGCCGTGTGCTATTCTGCACTTTGTAGGATCAAAAAGGATATGGAGTTATATGATGAAGCACTGGAAGACAATGAAAAAAGTCTTCAGCTCGCCAGGAAGATCCATGGGGAGATCCATCCTGAAATGGCCACAAAATATTTCTGGAGAGGCTATATCTATATCAGCCAGGACAAATTACCAGAAGCCTTAGAATGCATCAACAAGATGCATGAAATAGAATTAGAATATTTTGGAAGCCAAAGTCCAAAGGTCTCTAGAAACCTTTACGAGCTTGGCAGGATCCTCATGGACATGGGCAGGAAGGAAGAAGCGTTGGAAAAGATCCAGGAAAGCTTAGACAAGGTCAAAGAATACTCAGGGCAATGCCACCCCATGGTCTCAGATAGACTTTTGGATATAGCGATAACATTCAATGATGTGAAGATGTATGACAAGGCTGAGGAGTGCTTGAAAGAAGCTATTGAAATACAGAAATCTTTCTACAATATCAATCACTGGACACTATTCCCTATCTACAAGGAACTGGCTGTGACCCTAGCTGCTAAAGGGGACTATGGCCAGGCCTTTGACTTATTCGAAAAAGCCATCAAACTAAGAACAAAGGGGACTCAATTCAGCTATGAATCAGAAGACCTATTCCTCAAACTCGGCGACACTTGCCTAGATGATGACATCATGGAAGCTGCAAATGCCTATGAGGAAGCTGTGGGTATAGCTAAAACCCTGAGAGGGCCAAGAAGTTTTACACTGGGGGCTTTGTACCTTAGACTGGGGACATGCCTAAGAGAAATAGATCACAGGTTTAGGGATTCCTTACAGGCTTTCCTTAACAGCTACAAGATTATGAAAAGGTTCCCCAGCATGAAGAAGACTGTTTTTGAGTGCTATCATGTTTCGAAGGGATATATAGTGAGCCAATTAGGAAATCATGAGGAAGCTATAAGGAGCCTTAAGGTGGCCCTGTGTAGTGATAGGAAGAATGTGGAGGAGGCAGCGAACATTAGGGAGCAGATTTTTGCTGCTGAGGAGATGGAAGCGAATGTGAGACTGCCTGTTGAATTTGAAGTTTGAATGAGTTTTGTTTGTTGTAGAGTAGCTTAGAAATGTAGGAGAAATATCTATTTTGTAGATTTGTATTATAAGAAATTTGTTATATATAGAGTCAGATCGTGTTTTCTCTTATAAGCAATGAAAGTCATCGTTAATGACAAATTATCAAATATTAGACACCAAGACTAACCGGATGGGGGAGCCTTGAAGGAATCTGCCCAGATCAAGTTATGCATAATCATCTTTTAAGTTTGCTCAAGGCCAAATTTATTATCAATTTTCGCAACTCAAGATCTGAGCTAGTGGCAAAGATTATTGATTGGTTAGTCATTGTGGAACAGTTTTCTTATGAAATTCAGAAATGCGAATACTAAATAAGATGCGTAAGCCCTTAGAAATATTGGATACATGAGGATATAATTAGAATTGCCGCCCTCCTCTTGTAGAATATTTATAGGAAAACTATTCGGAGTTCGAACATACATTTTATTTTCAATGTATTATGAACAAATACTGATCTAGATAGAGTACAAATAAACTTAATGATTATAATTCAATATTGTCTTTTGTGAAGTCAATAGTTCTGCCTGTACTACCTGCAACTTCACTCATAGATGTATTCGAACTCATTAGCTCAAGCACTTTTTGGTCTGCGGATGTCGGCGCCTAAAAGATATGTTATTAAATCCAACAATTGTTACCATAATTCTTCGGATAGTCTTATTGATAAATCCGTCCAAAATTTCTTGCAGAGCTTTTTTCTTATAGATCTGAGTGAGGACCAACTGAGGAATCCAATATAAAACAGGAGTGACTGTCATGTCCTCGACAAGAAAAGTTCCCATATACCCTGCCCATTCTTTGTCAAAAGTGTCATTGTCAGTTCTTGACAGTAAGAACTTAACGCTAGCTCCCATGATGCTTGTATTCATTAAATAGAACATGGAATGCTTAAAGATTGTCTTTATTTTAGACCCATTTGGATTCCTATTTCAAATTGAACTTAGTTGAATTTTCCTTACTTTTCTTTGAGGATCTTTTTCCAGAAACTATTCATGATGTAGTCGGCAGGAAGGACTGTGAAATAGGGCGCGGCAAGGACAACATTATCACTTTTCTAAATTATTTATACACTAATCTTTAAAGAATCTTACTGGGATCCATTCATTCTCAATGATCATTACGGCTAGAACTCCATATAGTAAAATTCTTGTAGCATAGGTAGAGGATCTAGCAATTTTGGACATACCACCTGAATTATTGAATGTATAGATCGATAAGAATCTGTGCGAGGCCTAGGAAGTAACTGAAGAGTATTTATGAGTAATACCAAGAATGAAGCTTTCAAAGCTTGGAAAACTGTTTTTGAACCTTGGCTAAAGAGCTTGAAGACGCAAAAATCGCGCACTCTTTGGCTTAGCAAGAAAAGAAGGGTGGATGTTGCATACCAAACACCAACTGAGGATGGTATCAGTATGAGCTTTTGATGGTGCCATTGTCGCTGACTGCATGTTCCTGAATCACAATAAGAATTTGTGAATTTTTCACAATCAGAATCGGTTAAGCATCCACTGCAAACGTTTAACTCACATTTAGGAGCAGAAGGATCTACGCATTCGGAATCAGTAAGGCATTGATAGCAAAAGCCATTATTACATTTATTTCTTCCTTCAGGCATGAGAGAACAATCTATGTCACTAATGCAACCAACACAAATATTGGAATCACACCTTGAAGCCAAAGGATTAGTACAATGAGAATTACTTTCGCACATTACACATATTCCAGAAGAGCAGATGTTTTTACCTCCAGATATATGAGAGCAGTCATCATTTGTAGAACAGGGAACGCATTTACCAGATGAGCATACAGGAGCAGAAGGATCCATGCAATTTGAGTTTGAAGCGCATTGTGCACATGTTCCTGAAATACATGTCGTATCTTTGAAATATGCGCAATCAAGATCGCTTGTGCATTGGCTACAAACATTTGACTCGCATTTAGGAGAAGATGGATTCGTGCATTCAGAATTACTAAGACACTGATAGCAAAGGCCATTACTACATTTATTTCTTCCGTCAGGCATGAGAGAGCAATCTGCATCAAAAAGACAGCCAATGCATATACCAGAGTCACATCTCGAAGCCAAAGGATTAGGGCAGCCAGAATTACTTGTACACATTACACATTTTCCAGAAGAGCAAATGCTTTGACCTCCAGATATATGAGAGCAGTCATCATTTGTAGAACAAGGAACGCATTTACCAGATGAGCATACAGGAGCAGAAGGATCCATACAATTTAAGTTTGAAGCGCATTGTGCACATGTTCCTGAATAGCATGAAGCGTCTTTGAAATATGAGCAATCAAGATCGCTTGTGCATTGAGTACAAACATATGACTCACATTTAGCATTAGATGGATTTGTGCACTGGGCATTAGTAAGGCATTGATAGCAGATTCCACTACTACATTTATTCCTTCCGTCAGACATGAGAGCACAATCTATGTCACTAGTGCAACCCACACAAGTCTCGGAAAGACACTTTGAAGCAAAAGGACTGTGACAATCATAATTACTTGTACACATTACGCATTTTCCAGAAGAACATATATTTTGACCTTCGTCCATGTAAAGACAGTCTGGATTTGTCAGGCAGGGAACACAATTATTTGATTCGCATCTGGCAGATGTAGTGAGAGGACATTGATTCCCTGCATTGCATGGCTGATTCATATAGACTCCATAACTACTTTCATCATCAGCATCCCAAGTAACTAAATATCTCCCATCAGTTAAAATTGCAATATCTGTATAAGATTCTCTGTTCACGATAGTTTCATTTGAATCGACGCGGATGTAAGATCCATCTTTAGAATTGTTAGCAAAAAATTTCTGTACATAAATTCCAACAGGAATATTTCCAATCCCAGAAGCAGAGAAAGCAATCATGTAACCTCCATCTTCCAAACCAACTACTGAAGGAAATTGTGCATCATAGGCGTCTGGAGTAACATCGATCTGAGAACCATATCGAGAATTGTTAGCATGATATCGTTGGGCGCTTA
>Ga0065720_1003514_pt1 | contig 24446 bp, 14 predicted proteins | sample Thericmetagenome_FD_59107 | JGI IMG/M metagenome (GOLD analysis project Ga0065720, IMG submission 59107) | Thermophilic microbial communities from the Joint Bioenergy Institute, California, USA of rice/straw/compost enrichment - eDNA_2 v2... | ecosystem: Engineered > Solid waste > Grass >... | reverse complement strand
GCTCCCACGCTGCTAGCAATTCTGCCACGGGAGGAAAGTCAAATAGAAAAACAGGCAGTGAAATTAAATATGAAGATCTGGATTCTTCTGATGAAGAGTCCATAAATAATCTTCTTGAAAGTAGTCAGTACAGTGAATTTGTTCCTGATTATAAGGAACAGACTAATCCTGCAGAGATTCTCAAGGCTAGAGTTCAGCATTATAGAGATTTGAATATGTATAAAGAGGAGCAGTTAAACAAGCTCCTAAATGATGCAGAGGCACAATTGAGAAGCAAGGAAAAGACCATGAGGACAATCATAGATGAAAATGCCAGAATAGGAAAGAAAATCAGGCAAATCAATAGACAAGTAATGATTAGTTTGTTGTTTTCTAAGAAGTAGTTAAACGTGCTTGAAGCTAAGCATAATCCCGCCAAAGTCAAAAAGAAGAAGTTAACTGATTCAGAAATCAATCAGATCAGACAAGAAATCGAAGGGACTCAAGTTCCTCCAGAGAAAACAGAAGGGAATGAGTTAAGAGAGACTGTGAGGCAAATAACAGAGCAAACTGAGGAAGAGGAGACAGAGGAGTCTGAAGATGAATTCGAGACTCCTCAGCAACAGCACCTTGAGAAATTGAAAAGAGATGCTATGATGAAATATACTATTGAGCAATTAAGAGACGAATTACAGATGTTCAGATTACAGCTGGATTTTAATATCAAGGAAATGAACAAGATAGAAGTTGAGTGTGAGTTTTATCGAAAGAGGATAAAGATAATTTCTGGAGCGAAGAAGATTTTCTATCTTAGAATTTTGAAGCAGGGATTTGATACTAGGTAAATTGACTTATCATTAATTTTATCCATAAGGAATGATGGTTTAGTGTGGCTGGTGAAAGCCCTATTGAAGGAAAAGGAGATGCTCAGTATAGATCACCTTCCTGAGTTTTTAGACACTAAAAGCCGAAGCTATTTAATTCAGAAAGGAAAGCTTGCTAACCAAGTGGACGATCTCCGATCTTTGAGAAGATCAATAATAGAAATCCACAAGGCTTCTCTAGAGTATATAGACAATAAAGATAGATTCAAAGATTTATTCGAAGAGCTCAACGAGGATGTTGAAAATATGGTTCTATATTCAAAAGATATGTCTTCAAGAGAAACTCCTGTTGGCGAAGACAGCTCCTACAGCTTCACAAGAATGATGAAAGATGTTTCTGGAAGTAATAGTAATACTTCCAGAGAGTATGGAAGAAAGAATCAAGTCCAGCCCACTGTCGATTCGCTTCCAGAAATCAAGACAGACAGGTCTAAGAGCTCCACACAATCAAGCTCTCCTAATAACAATCCCGGGATGACCAGCTTCACAGTTACAAAGAGAGACGAATCGAACAGAAAGCCGACAGAAAATGAGTTGATTTATAAGAAGGTACTTTACCCAAGAAAAATGCTTGATTAGTAGGCGAAGGAATATTTGGTGGAAAATTATAAGAAAAATCATAATCCTCCTAAGGATGCGCCTAAGGAAAATACAGTAATTAATTTCTTATGATAAGCTAAGCGGTAGGAGGAGGAAGGCCATGTTAAGATTATTGATAATGGTACTGTCCTGAATGATTATACTTCTACAGCGGAATTTCTAGAAAAAGTTGAGGGACTTCAGAGAGAGATAGAAGCGTTAGAAAGAAAGATTCGCTATGAAGAGGACATTGAGGCTAACAGAGTATGGAACGAGTACCATTCCAGAAAGAGTGTAGCGGATATTGGAATGATTTTTACTTGCTTGTTTGGATATCCTCAAGCCTTAAGATACTTAAATTATTTCACCAACAAAACTTCTTAGTTCTTGATGTATATTGTTAATGACTTGTAATCTTAGCCTTGTGTTTATTTCTATGTTAATAATCTTCTATCCTTATTTCCCCTCTTTTCTAGTCTCGCAAGTCTTGTATAATGATGTAAAGTTGTCAAGCATGATAAAAAGATCTTATTAACGCATAGGAATTTCTATTAAATCTAAAGGAATATTCTATTTTATCTTCTATTAATTGAGTTATTGCTACTTTCCACTCATAATGTGATTCCGCATACAGAAGAATCCCTAAAACGGATCATCTGCCTGAAAAATTGGTAATAACTTCTTTCAAATGTGTTTTATAATCTTTTTAGGACGCTATTACTTGGGTGGACTTATATCTAGAAGAACTATGATATCCTTACAAAAATCGGTCTGCTAAGAAAGTCTGAGAGCGATTTCTTAACCCAAGTTTACATTTCTGTAAATTTAAGGATCTCGGCAGCTAGGATGATTCAGATTAGCCAGACAGATACCCCAAGGTTTGATAAAACTTTTATAGGGAGCCAAATAAACCAGGTGAAAAACAGTTGTAAGAGATATCTCATCTGTCAACAGGCTCTAGATAAAAGCATCAAGAAATGCTCTTTAAGAATAGTAGCAAGAGCTTTTTCAAATAAAATTCTAGCCTGTCTTTTTAGCTCTCATAATTGCTCTGGTATTCGAAAAACGTCTGTCAAGAATATATCCAATGCACATATTATCCATAATCGAGATTTTCGTATAATTAGAGATACTTCTTCAAAATATCCTACATGAAGAAAGTTGGAAGTATCTTTCATAGACAGGCATCTTCTTTTTTATTCCTGAAATATAACTGTGTAGGTTAGGTAGTGATGATTCTATGCTTTCTAACTTAGCTGAACTTGCTGTCCCTCTAGTTCTTTACTTTTCTCAAAGAAACAACATCTCGAGAACTTTCTTTTGATTCGAATATTCTATTAGGAAGCTCGAAGTTCCTGAGAATCTTGATTACCAATTTGTCTACCAGATATCTTTACAAAAGAGAAATTCCTTGAAGGATTGTTTTTCAATCATGACTTCTCGTCTAATCCTTTCTATTTTTCGACCAAACAAAAGTTAAATCTTAAGTGTGGGTTAGGAAGATTGAAAGCTGAGGATAGAAGGGTTAAATCAAAAAATGGGGATGATCTTTTAAAGTAAAATAATTGGAGGTCATTATTTTTTATTTATTGAAAATCCTGGTAATTTTCGAGTCATAATGTCCAGAAAAAGCAAACAATATATCATTGATGAACGGCTTGCTAACCCTCTGCTTGTAGGAATTTCAAGGATTTTTTGAATATTTATATGTATTTCCATCCAAAGTTTAAAGTATAAATAAATTCTAAATCTACCTTTCTACGAGATGAGAGAGAATATCCAACATCATATCTAATATTTTGTCGCTCTAAACATTACATGTGAGGAAATAATAGGTGGTTGATGATTATACTTAAAAATAACACTGACTACAAGTTCAATGAATTCTAAAGATATGCTTTTCTGGTCCTAAATTAATGTGGAATGGATTAGGGCCTATCTAGGGAATGGAAGTTTTCTAAGAATAATTTTTAAGGTTGAAGTTATTAAAATGTTAAATGCTGAGAATCCTCCCGATTCGTTGGATTATACTGAAAATTAATGACCTTGGGAATTATTCAAGGTAATAATTCGTTAATAAAAACCTAATAAAGCACTATTTAAAGAGACTAAACTAAAGCATTTAGAACAATTTTTTCATGAGAATCTTGAAAAGAAAGATCCTTCTGTCCAATAAGTCAGAAAACCCTGAACTTCCTATCATCACAAAGGATAAAAATGAATCAATGACAACCCCAGCCTCAGTTATCAAGAAGCCTATTAACAAATCACAAAACAAAAGAAAAAGAAGGAAGAGAATCGGTGGAAGTGGTTATCCTTCCGAAAAGACAAAAGCTACCAAACATGTGGTAAAGAATTTTGGAAAAGCTATTGCCAGCTTTGCCGTTTCTGATCTTGCTGAACCATACTTAAAACCTTTTCTTGAAGAAGAAGGAATAAATCTTGAGGATTTTGTGGAATATATAGATAGCAAAAAAGATTCTATTGAAGGAATTGAGAGTCTAAGAAGCCTGCTTGTGGCTGAAGAGTCTGACACTCCATTGATCTCTCCTTGTAAACGTGTGTTTCAAAAGATAGCTGAGATTTTCATAAAATACTTCAGCGTCAATTGGATTTATAGCGGAAAACTTAAATACAGAAAAGTACACCTTAAGTATAGATTCAAGATGCTTAGAAGGATAAAAAATCCTTCTTTATTTACCTATTTAATGTCAGGCAAAATATAAAGTTGGAAAGTAATGTATAACGTTAGTTATACCGTTTGTATGATAGTATGACTATATTTATTGAGTGTTTTGAGAGATGTAGGCTTTAGAAAAAGCCATTTTTCCCTCAGAATGATCAAACTAAATTAATCTCTTAACTGATGATTAAGAGCTAGTTTGCTAAAAAAATAATTTCATAGGCAGAAATTCTTCAATAAATTTAGCTAGCTTGCTAAAATATTAATTTTACAGGCAGAAATTCTTCGATAAATTTTATCTGATTTTCTGAGCATTTCAAAGGAACAATTTTCCCTCTTTTGGGAAACTCTCTCACACGACTCATAACTTCACACCATGATGCTATGGTCTCTCTATCCTTGCTAGACTCAAAACAGCAGGTTAAACAGTAATTCCCTTAGTGTCTATATTCTAGTGACTGTTAAAATAGGTTTCTTCTCGGGATTATTTCAAGTGCAGGATAATTTTTTCGAAAGAATGAGCTCAGTATTTTGGAAGCACAGCCTATAATACACTCAAGATCTTCAGTTTCAGGCTTGAAAAATCTCGATTCGAGTATTCCCTTTTTAGTTAGCATTAATCTTCATTCTGATACATGCTCTTTTGTTGAAAATACTCCACTAGAGTACTACTAAGAGGAAGAAATTCTATCCAGGAATCAAGATGGCCTTCTAGGTTCTTAGAATCACTTACTCATAAATTATTCTGAAAGTATCTAAGATGACGAAAATTCCAGATCTCTAGCTCGTTAGGTCGAAGTGGTAGCAAACTATCTTCCTATTCCTCACAAAATTTAGTCTCACTATACTACTATATTAAGTCAGGTGGGGACTTTATTCCGTGTGATCGTATTTGCTGTGAGACTTGAGTTCATGGCAAAGTCTACAACTTTTTCTGTTTGTTGGCATTCCACAACTACAAGTTATAAACTTCTAGACTTCTAGACTTCATTGCTCATTTGAACCTGAGTTCTCATGCTCTCGTATGTGAAAAATGCGGAATTCTTTGCTTTGGCATCTATTTGGTCAGAGTATCTCATACTACAGTAGCAGAGACAGGATTCATAATCAGTAATGAATCTGAAGGAATTTATGGCCTACTAAGAGAGAACATTCTAAATAGAATATGTCTTTATTATAAAAAAAATTCTAAAATACGAGGGCTAATTATTGAGCACACTTTAAGCCTGATAGCGATAAGAGTTTCTTTTCTTTCTAGTTTTGTTTGATATAATCCATTGTGAAGGAATACTATAAGAAAATTGGAATGAATGTTGATAAATTTTTTAGACATTTCTTCTTGAGTAATCTCAGAATTGAAAAATTACTTATACAGTTCCATATTACTAGTTTACTCTGTTATTCTTCTTCTGTACGAGACTTTGATCTCTATTTAATTAGTCAGTATTTATTCAAGGAGGTTCATGATAAACCTAAAGCGCAAAATTTAAATGACCTTAAGAAAGTAAAAAAGGTTATTTTCACCGGGTCAATTGGGAATAGAAATGTCTAGATTGCTCACCAAAGTTAGAAAACAGGTTGTATCCAGTTTTGAAAAGAAATCTAAATTTAGGTGGAAATGATGTACCTACTATCTCTGTGAGGAAGCTTTATAACGAGTGTTAGTCTTATTTGCTTTAAAAATCCAAATTTTTTGCATTGCAATAAACTTTAATTCAATTTATCTAGAATACAAAGCCAAATTCTCTTTCTAATAGTTCAATGGAAACAAGTAATCACGATAACTCAACCATAGCTGTAGAGAATGGTATAGAAATTGTTGTAGAAAATTTTATAGCAAGGCGTTAATGAAGAACTTGAAAGACTAAGAAAGCAAAATGAAGATTTAAAAAAAGAAGTTGAACGTAATTTTTTGTAAGCAAAGTCTAAAAAATAAGGACTCCTAATAGAAAACAAGAAGCTTAGAGAACTTGAGGACGAACTTGGTAATTTTTTACTAAAAAAATCTTGACAAATAGACATGAAAAATAAAGAAATCGAATTATTGAAGCTGGAGCTTGAGGAAGTTCAAAGAGAAAAAGAAGGTACACAGTCTTAAATTCTAATTTATGTCAGAGATCCAGAGTTCCTATAACGGTTCTCAAAAAAAACTCAGATACGAACCTGTTTCCAATCCATTACAGACAGCTTTGGTCAATTACTTAATGGACGGAGGAATAATTAAAACCAAAGAGATCGAAGAAGTGATGAAAAGTATCGACAGAGGGGATTTCGCACCCACAGATCCCTATGTTGACAGGTATGAAAGTTTAATTTTGTCTAATGATGAATAGACCTCAACCGATTGGTTATAATACTACCATCTCAGCGCCGCATATGCATGCTGTTCAATTAGTATAATAATGAATGAAAATACTAATTCGAAGGAATTACTTAAAGATTGTTTCAAAAATGCAAAGAGAGCCCTTGATATTGGAACTGGCAGTGGATATGTAGCTCTCTGTTTATCGAAAATGATGCAATCTCCTGATAGTAAGACTTATGCAGTAGACCACATCAGCAAAATTATCGACATTGCCAAAGCAAATATTGCAAAGTAAAATCTTCTGATCAATTGAGAAATATCATAGGAATCACAAAGAGTATATTGATGATGGAAGAATAGAGTTTGTGGTGGCCGACGGCCGTAAGGGTCTGCCAGAATATGCACCTTATGATGTAATATTCGTTGGTGGAGGTAAAATGACATTACTTTTAATCATAGCTTTTTAGCCGTGCCTGAAATGCCCGAAGCAATTGTTGAGCAATTGGCACCTGGAGGAAGCATGGTAATTAGCTAATATTTGAGGTCTGATTGAATAGCTTGTCCCAATTGGGGAATTTACGCAGCAGCTGACGATCGTTCATAAGACTATGGAAGGAGACGTTGTAAGAAAGCCTGTTATGTCAGTGGTAATTTGCAACCGAATAAAAGTAATAATACATTAGATGTTTGGAAGACTGACCACACCTAAGGAGCAATGTCCTAATTTAGAAGATTAAGAACAACTTAAATGAATTCATTTGTTATATTACTACATACTGATTTTATCTAATACCATAATTTTAAGGATCATCTATACTATGCGAGTTGGAATTACATTCCATTTTATGTAAAAATTCTCGTAGCTGAAAGGAAGAAAAAATCAGATTAAAAGAATTGCGTCTAATGGATAATTTTTGAATATACTGTCTTTTATCTCTTTTAGGTTGCGCACATCGCTTGTAAATAATATAATGTGAACCTAAGAAATGCAGATTCTTTTTCTTTCTTTCTCTTTCTCTCTCTCTTTCTTATTGAAGGTTCTTAATGCCTTGCGTGAATATTTAAGGTGAGTATATATGAAGGCCAACAATAACATTATTGTTAATTAGTCAAACTAACATGAATTGTAGCAATAGCTTCAAGATCAACTTAAAAAACAATAAATATGAGTAAGGAACAGAGTAAAATTGTATATTTCTTGTTGGATTTTTAACTAAATCCTCATATAAATGAATGCTATTTTCCAACTTCTGACTGTCGGTTTCCTTATTCCAAGGCTCTTTAAATTGATTTTTATAACACAAATCATAGGTCTAATCCCTTATCTCGAGGATTTACTCACACTCACAGTGAAACTTGAAAAATTCCTTAATTCTTCTCGGACGATTTTCAGCCACAAAAAGAGAAAAAGTATGAATAGAACATGCATTTACGTTGATATTCCATAACTGTGATTAGATAAAACAATAATTAGGATAGAAGACCCTTGAATCAAGCTTTCAATGGCAATTTTTCCATCCGAGTTGGGTCATTTTTATTGTTAAGCAAAGAAGCTATAGAAAGCTTCTTGCTCAAAATTGAATTCAACCTAATGCCGCCTTGATGGTTTTTCTATTTCAGAAGCAACCTATGTAGGAAGAATATCTCTCTCTATTTTCATTGCTCTGAGGAGAAAAATCTTATCGATAATTTAAAATTATGAAGAAGGCTTTCCTTAGTATTAAAAGGCCTAGTAGTGGTTAGAAACAAGTTGTTTAGCTCTGTCTAGGTCTGATTACAGCTGAGGTTAAATTATTTTTTCCTAGAATTATAATGAATAAGTGAGGAAATGTGATAGTCTTCTTCTGAGACTGTTGATTCAATTGACTACTGGCGATAAGCAAAGGAATTAGTATTCTAAAGAACCATGGCAGTTATTAAAATTTTGGCCTGAGATTTATTTAATAAATAAATGTATTTTCAGCAAAGTTCCCAAACATAAGAACCAAACAGGCTATCCAGTTTATGATTTTATCATCTTGTTATACGTTGTTTAATTAAGTTATGGTTAGCTATAGCCTTCTCTGAACGAACGTTCTGATTATAGAAGAAGACTCTAAGATAATTTATGATTTTACAAGTTTCTTTGAGAAGAGAAACCGATGAATCTAAATTCCTTCGAAATAGGATTGATATTATGGGAAATCAGATGGGAAATAAAACATGTGCATAATGCTCCTTATCTGAGGTGATAAGGTTTTGTATAGCTTCAACTCCGTCCAGAAGCAAAGATGTTTGAATGTAGTCTATAGGAATCATGAGCATTGTGTGGATATAAAGGTATTTATCTTGGCAGGAAAGTATGCATTCTGAAAATTCATTAATTGATTATGAACTGATAGTTAATTTAAGTTTTGTTTGACACGAAATACAAGAAAACAATATATATGTATATAATACGAAGAAAATAGATAATACGTTAACAGTTTCCTATCAGCTGATAAGAACGAGACCATACCAGCCTTAGGTTTTAAGTTTCTTTCCAAAAGGCCTTAGATATGTAAATAATTCAGGATTTGAGATTCTTCTTATCATTTTAAACCGGAACTTGAGGTGAGCATCTTTATGGGTGATCTTGCTACTGAAGATCCAGTTCACACTGAAGTATTTTATGAAAATTATCCCAATACTCTTGAGAATTCTCTTATACGAAGCTTCAGTCAACGAATCTTCGCTGGTAATGATAAACAAGATTCGAAAGCTCTCAATACTATCGATAGTACTCTTCTTCTCAAGACAATATTCAGCAAACTTTTCAAAGTTAAAATCTTCATTGGCGATGAGTGGCTCAAGATAAGGCAATGCCAACTTTGAGGCTGCAAAGTTGCATATGGCCTTTCCGTAGTTCTTAACGATGTTTTTGGTGCATCGAGATTGAAGGGGAGTGAAGCTGCCATCTGGCTTTCTCCTCCTTATCTCGGGATCGTATTCTATGTGTGTTATCTCTGTCTTTTGAAATTGTGGGCTCTCGTCCATCTCTTCTTTGATCTTGATTTCCTCTATGTATTCTTCCTTGATAATCACCTGCTTAGCGGGTTTCTTTCTTTGCGTTTTTTTCTTTAAACTCATTCTTCTTTTTCTAAGTTTGGTTCTAACTTTCCTAGAAATTATATGAAATTAATTTTTCAAGAGCCAGAGTTGCCTTGTATTAATTTTAATTATAACAGATTTATTCAAGACAATCCAATTGATCAAATACAATGCCGCGAAACTTCTTAATTGCTAAAAATTTAATTCTGCCATTCGAATCAAAGACCAGTTAAACCCATAAAACCAAGAATTTTCGTTTGATTATACTTAAGAAATTAGCCATCCTTATTCTTCTCTCTACCAAAATTCTGCTAAATTATTCTTCTGCCTAATTAAAAAATACTGTTTTATAAACACTCATCCACACTTCTTTACCCTTTGTTGAACCTGGCAAAGCTGTAATTCTTAAACAAGGCCTTATCAGAAGGCCAGTCTTGAGTGTAATTGGCCAATATTGAGTTTGGTTTATCATCAAGGTAACAAATCGTTGCTAGGGATTTTAATAAATAAAGAATTCGAGTCATGAGGTTTAAACTTTTTAATTTAGAATGCTATTTGAATGACATTAGTTGAATGGAATTGGATCAGTAGGGCCTCTATCCCCTCACGATCTAGCTATATTCCCTCCCTCTAAGACTTATTTAACTTGAGCTAGGCTTTCTTTAGATTAGTAACACTTTTCACTGTCTAGTATTGTGTAAAAAATTTACAAGTGCTCAGAACTTCCCGAGAATAGTCTGGGAGTTATAATTCTGCCATATTTAACTAGTATCCCATAGAATACAGTTTCAGAAGAAGAAAAATGCTACTCATCAAAAAAGAAGCGTGGCTGGAAGCGTTCCTCAAAGTAAATCCTATGCAATTTTCTGAATAAAGCTCTTATAAAAAGCGATTGTCATCCCATGATTGAAAGATGGTCAGGCCCGAGAGATACTCATATTTATGATATTGGAATAAGGAATTTTATTCTCTTCTCTTCAGTATTTCGTCAACTTATTTATTTGAAGATTATTTGATTTGAGTTATCAGATCATAAAAATTGAGTTGACAAGGATTCATACCAAATCTTGCATTTATTCTGAAATTCTCAGTTGATTTCTATAAAAATCAACCTTTTCTCTCAATGTTAAAAGATTGTGGATTTTCGTATCTCAAGACGCTGAGAATCGTGGATTTGTCTTAGCAAAAATCCCTATGAGTGACTTTTAGGTTGCTGTAGATGGTTCTTAATCCTGAAAAAATTTTCAACTCAATTTGTAACGATTATTAACAATGGGATTTTTAGTTTGTACGAGATCTCACAGTTCTTTCGCGGAGGTGTAGGTAGCAGACCAGTCTTTTATACAAATTAAAGAAAACATTACTGCATATTCGATGTAGTATGGAATAAAACATACAAAACTCATTAACGAAAACTTAAAAGACAAAAATGTTAATTGAGTACGCAATGTATATACGTAAAATTACTTTTTAGTTCCAGAAGCCGCCTGGCTTTGACTCTTCTTCTTAGGTTTCTTTGCTTCTTTTTTGCTGCTTTTGTTATCCTCATTTAATACGTCAATTAATTTTTCATATAGCTTATCCTGATCTAATTTCTTTTCAGTTCCAGTTACAACTGTGTCTGGTTGTGCAAGCAATTTCTCCATAGAAGTAACATTTTTTAGTGTTCCAGTTGCTGATCCTGTTCCAGGACTCAGTAATTGTGGACTCAATGGGGAATTAATTGATGAGGCGCAACTAGGTTTATCTCCTTGTGTCTTAGAATGGGCAAATAAACTCTTCCTCCCTCCACTAGTATTGAGTTCTGAGCCAGTCTTTGATGGCTTGTGATCGCGAGCACTATGTAATGCAGTAAGTTCCTTCAGAGATTGAGAATGATGCAGATCCGACATTGAGAGAATACTATTGGATCTGGATCTGCCTGTTTGAGGGCTGCCGGCAACAGAACCTCTAGGCGTGTTCTTGGCTGAGCCCTTCGGAGTATTCCTCATAAATATTGCTGTGATTTTCTTCCATCCTGATTTCTGTTCGTGAACCTCTAAAGTTCTAATTTTATGTCACAAATTAGCTTACCTACCTCAGGCCCTGCTTTTAACTCAATATGATGTTCTCCTTCTTCCTCCTCAGAATGTACGCTGTGCTCCTCTTCCTTCTTTATTGGGTGCTCTTTTTTCCTGTATAGACTGACATATTGATATATCACCTCTCTTAGGGCCTCAGCTGAACTTTTCTTGGTCTTTATTTCTGCATTCAGATTCAATCTAATAGATTAAAGGCGGAAAAGGAAATTTATACGTCTCCATCATGCTGGTGACTTTTTCTTCAATTTTCTTCTTAGTTTCCTTGTTCATGTTGGGATTCTCTTTGTCAAGGTATCTCAATTGAAGAACTGCCTTCGTGAGCTCACGAAGTTGGTCGTTTTCCTTCAATAAGAAATCTGGGCCGTGCTGGTCAAATAGTTCCTTAAGATGCTTATTCTCAGAAATAAGTTCTTCAATGCTTTTCTTATTATCCGCCAAGTTTTTCTTCAGATCCTAAAACCATTAGACTTATTACAATGGCATTTACTTCAATCTCAGGGTCAGGGTTGGGTGGGAGTGGCTTCTTTTCCTCTTCCTTCTTTGCGGCTTTGGCTTTCTTTTCAAGTGTTTTGATCTTTTTCTCAAGAGAGGAAATCATAGCCGCCTTTTCTTCAAGTTGCTGTATAAGTTCTGCATTTTGTGCTTTCAAGGCCTTGAGCTCTGACAAGAGAGGACCTAAGTCACTGTCTTTTTTATCACTGATAGAATATTGGTAACTTATGTCATTGGCTAAGTATCCTTCATGGCCAATGGATTTAGCAGATCCTCTGTGACTTCTAAAAGGAGTTAAGATCATTTAGACAAAAATCTTACGGTTCAGATAGTTTTTGTGTGGATCCATCGTCCATGGAAACTGGTCTATCTCCTTTAGTCTTTCCATCACCTTTCTTTGCGAAGGCAGAAGAGGTTTTTCTCTTTGCTGGCTCAGCTGTGTTCTCAGAATGTTCACTAGTATCTGCTGAAGCTTTGGCCTTTGACTTGGCTTTATTATCTGACTTTGCAATTGGGGTTTGCTGGTGTTGCTCATCTGCGGCCAGTAACAACTTCTTGTTCTTGAGTAAAGGATTGATTGTGGGTTGTGCTTGACTACCAGCATTAGTTGGATTCTTCATTGGGTCTTCGCCGGAATTATAAGCTGACTCATCTTTGCTGTTGGTGATGCTGGGAATTCCACTTTGGTTCATGCTTTGATTGTTGCTTCCAAAGCCTGCTGCTTTAAGAGCATCAGAAAATCCTTCAATCTTGAACTTTGGGGGAGGAGTTGTCTTATTGGAACTGTCTCCTTGTAATCCATGTCTCTTCTTATAATCTTGGTGAATCTTATTGTAGTATGAAGGATCGGAGTACTGATCGCTCTGCTGTCTACTAGCTTCTTCTCTTAATCTTTGTGCTCCATCACGACCTGAGCCTGGCTGGAAGTTACTGTCTGGAGTTTGATCAACTAAGCTTCTAATGGTGTCAAGAGGGTCTAGATTATCGTCCATGTCTTTCTGATCATGAGATTCCCCATCTTTTGATTGTTTGGTTGTTTTCTTTTCGGGAATCTTGATCGGGCTGAGATAGTCCATTCCTTCAATCTCTTTCTTATCTGTGTGCTCCTCGGGCATAGTATCATTAAGCTCATCATCATCATTGTCCTTATTCTTAGAAGCAGATTTTCCCTTAGTATCTTTCTTGGTCGTCTTTGTAGCCGATTTTTCTTTAGAAGTGGAGCCTTCCTTAGTTGCAGATGTATCCTTGGTTTTAGATGCGGTTCCACTGGTCTTCTCCTTACTACTGCTGGATTTTTCTTTGGATTTGCTCAATTCAGTTGACTCATCTAGATTCTTGCTGAGTTTCTTTGTCTTAGTGCCTGAAGTAGTTTTCTCACTTGATTCACCTTCTTTCTTAGTTCCTGTAGTTTTCTTAGCACTTTCTCCTTTTTGGGTGACCTCTGCACCTTCATCTAAGCTTTTCCCTTTCTTTGCATCATCACCAGCAGTCTTTTCTCCTCCTGTGCTTGACTTCTTTGCGCTGGTGGTACTTTTCTTAGTAGCAGTGCCCTCTTTTCCCTTTTCTATTTTAGAATCAATGCTCTTGTCAACTGATGCATCAATGTCTTGCTTGGTAGCACTTCCAGTCTTCTTAGTAGTCTTTTCCCCTTCTCCAGCAGTTTTGCTAGTGCTTGTTGTCTTCTTCTTTGCTGGAGTCTCACTGGCCTTGCTTAAAATCGAAGCCTCATCAGTGGTTTCGTTGAGTCCTTTAACCTTGGAAACAGACCCTTCTTTTCCTTTCTGAGATTCAGTGGCTCCTTTTTCTGTGGACTTAGTTGGGCTTTTAGTCTTCTTGAGCGTATCTGAGTTCTTTCCTTCGCCCTTTTCGCTCTTTGTCGAAGTCTTATTTAGAATGCTTGACTCATCATTAGTAACAGTCTCATCATTGTCAGCTTTCTTGGTAACTGACTTCTTTGCTGTGCTTCCTGTCTTGGTGGTTCCATCTTTTGAAGCAGCTGTCTTGGGCTTGGATGCACTTAAACTTTTATCTACACTAGCCTCGGTCTTTTCTTCTTCAAGGTCATTGTCCTCAGTCTTATCACTAGTAGCTTTTGTTTTCTTTGCAGATGTTGTAGTGCCTAACTTTGTTCCTGATGTTGAACTTGTTTTTCCTTCAGTTGTTTTCGTCTTAGTCTTGGATGTGGAATCGCCAGATTTCTTAGTTGCAGATTTAGTCTTTTCTTTGTCTCCAACTTGACTAACCTCAGTCTCATCATCCTCAACAACTCCACTTTTATCAACTGAAGTAGAAGTCTTATTGGCAGCGGTTGTGCTTTTCTTAGTACCGGATTTTTCATCGCCAGCTTTCTCTTTGCTTGCACTCTTCGTGTTCTTTTTCTCACCAGTTTTAGCTGAAGTGGTTTTCTTTGAGGCAGCTTCTTCTTCTTCATCATCAGAGTCCTCTTTCTTTGCTAATTTGTTGGTAGCAGTGCTAGCTACTTTCTTATCTACTGAAGTATCTCCCTTCTTCTTGGTACTGGATTTCTCATCACCAGTCTTTTCTTTGCTTGCACTCTTGGTAGTCTTCTTTTCACCAGTTTTAGTTGAAGTAGTTTTCTTTGAAGTTGTTTCATCTTCTTCCTCTTCTTCTTCAGAATCTTCTTTATCTGCTAATTTCTTGTCTTTTGTAGCACTAGTAGCGGGTTTCTTGGTGGCTGATGGCTCTTTTTCTGTCTTTTCTTTATCTGTGCCAGTCTTGGATGTAGTTTTCTTTTCTCCCGTCTTGCTTGCAGATTTCTTGGTTGCTTCTTTACTCTCAGCTTCATCTTCATCTACTTTGCTTTGATCTATAGAAGTGTCTTTCTTTTGAGAAGTAGTTTTAGTTTTCTTAGTATCAGAGCTTCCCTCAGCGACTTTTTCCTTGCTAACTGATTTAGTTGCTTTCTTCTCACCAGCCTTGGAGGGAGTCTTCTTTGCTGATCCTTTAGCACCTTCTTCTCCGTCCTCAACCTTGTCTGTGACTGCACTTCTGTCAATCGAAGTATCACCCCTTGGAGATGCGACTGTGGTCTTTTTAGCTGAAGAAGTCTCTTTTCCAGCTTTTTCCTTGGCACCAGCTGTCTTTGTGGCAGTTTTTTCAGAGTCTTTTGTGGCTGTCTTTTTACTTGTTGTGGTGATTTCGCTCTCATTGTCTGATAAATCCTTATCAGCTGTTTTACCATCCTTTTTGGCAGTTGAGGAGGCTTTGCCAGTCTGTTCTTTGTCAGTAGTTTTTGTTGCACTTTTTTTCTCAGTGGATTTTGATGTTGCTTTTTTCGTTGCTTCTTTACTTTCTTCTCTATCTTCATCAACATGACTTTTGTCTACTGATGTTTCTCCTTTTTGAGCAGACTTGGTGCTTTTCTTAGTACCGGATTTTTCATCACCTGCTTTTTCTTTGCTTGTACTTTTAGTGGTCTTTTTCTCACCAGTCTTTGTTGAATCAGTTTTCTTGGAGACAGCTTCCTCTTCCTCATCAGACTCTTCCAGATTTGTTACTATACTGCTTTTGGTACCACTACCCATTCCTTTCTTATCTACTGAAGTTTCTCCCTTCTTCTTGGTACTGGATTTCTCATCACCAGTCTTTTCTTTGCTTGCACTCTTGGTAGTCTTCTTTTCACCAGTTTTAGTTGAAGTAGTTTTCTTTGAAGTTGTTTNATCTTCTTCCTCTTCTTCAGAATCTTCTTTATCTGCTAATTTCTTGTCTTTTGTAGCACTACTAGCTGCTTTCTTATCCACTGAAGTTTCAGCCTTTTTCTTAGTGCTGGTTTTCTCATCTCCAGTCTTTTCCTTGGTTGCACTCTTTGTTGCCTTTTTCTCAGCAGTTTTCTTTGAAGAGCCCTCCTCTTCTACATCTGAGTCCTCTTGATTTGTTGATATACTATCTTTTGTTGCTTTGCTGGTTGTTTTCTTAGTAGTGGAGGTTTCTTTTTCTCCTTTCTCCTTGCTAGCACTCTCTGTAGTAGATTTCTTAGTTCCTGCCTTTTCAGAGATTGAAACCTTACTCTCATCCTCATCTTCAATTTGACTCCTTTCTACCGAAGTATCTTTTTGTTTTGCAGAAGTTGAAGATTTCTTTTTGCCTGATTCTGCCACTCCTTCTCCTTCTCCAGCTTTACCTTTAGAGGTAGTCTTCTTTTGTGCAGATGAGCTTGTGGCTTTACTTTTTGCCTTAGTTGAGCCCTCTTCTTCCTCCTCTTCCTCATCGTCATCGTGACCCTTGTCAACAGAAGCAGCATCCTTACTGGTTCCTGTAGCTTTCTTCTTTGTACCAGATTCCTTAACAGTTTCTCCACCAGTCGACTTCTTAGCGGTTGAAGTGCTCTTCTTTTTGCTAGAGGCAGTAGGAGTTTTACCAGCTGTTGGAGTGGCTTCTTCTTCATCATCCTCATCTCCTACTACATTGCTCTTATCCACAGAAGCTTCTGTTTTTGATTTAGCTGCCTTTTTAACTTTTTCAGTTCCTGAACCTGTCTGCTCAGTTTCTCCAGAGGTTTTGTCAACTGATCCTGCTTTCTTTTTGCCAGATGCGGCTGTTGTCTTGCTGAGCTTTTTGGTCTTAGCGTCTCCCTTGTCATCCTCTATATTACTTTGATCAACTGAAGTTTCAGTCTTTTTAAATGATGTATTAGTCTCTGACTTCATGGCAGATCCATCCTTTTCAGATAATTTCTTAGCTGCGCTCGGGGAAGAAACCTTCTTGGTTGAAGAACTCGAACCTGTCTTGGTTTTTTTATCTTGGCTCACTTCTTTTTCATCCTCTGAAATATCTGATTTATCAACTGATGTATCTTTCTTGGCTCCTGAAGTTCCAGCCTTCTTTGTAGAAGATTCAGTTTTATCCTTGGAACTGGAAGATGGTCCTTTGCCTGAAGTTGTGGCTTTCTTGTCTGTTAACTTGGACTTTTTAGTCTCACCTGGTAGAAGATTTTGACTAGATTCCTCTAAAAGATCAGTATTTTCGAGGTTGCTTTGTTCAGTGGAGGTCATTAATTTCTTTTCGGAGCTTGCTGATGGCTTCTTTGTTGAGGATGAAGACTTTTTCTCAGACTCTTTGCCTGTTTTTGTAGATTTTTTAGCAGTAGTAGCTTTTCCTGTTGTTCTTTCCTGAGAAACTACTCCCTCTTCTTCCTCCTCTTCCCCATCATCAACCTGATTGGCATCTTCATCTTCAGATTCTTCATCTTGGCCAACTGATTTTGTTCCCTTAGAGTCCTTGCTTGGACTATATCTACCAAAAGACCCTGTTTTCTTGTAAATTGCAGTAATATCTGCTGAGTCGTCCACAGGATTTATCTCTTTTCCTGCCACTGTGGTTCCTTTCTTACTGCTAGTTCCACTTTCTTGACCATCTTTACCTGACGCTTTTGTCGTGCCCTTTCCTGTAGTTGTTTTTCCACTAGTCTTGGTTCCAGTGGCTGACTTCTTATTCTTATTTCCTTCTAGAATCTCATCTCCAGAAGCATCCCTGTCATTGAGATCGTCATCATCACTCTGCTCTAGTTCTATTTCCTCATCTCCATTTGCTCTGTCATTCAAGTCATCATCGCTTCCTGACATCTTACTATCAGCCCTTTTTAAACCCTTTGGTACAGCTTTACCCTTGCCAAAAGACCCACCTCCAATAAACTGATCCTCATCGGCAAGATTCTTTGCGGATGGGCTTTTGGAGTCTTTACTTTTGGTGTTGTCTGATGAAGAGCTGGTCTTTTTCGTGGTTTTACTCTTGGTTTCTCCTTCTCCTGGCTTGGTTATACCTTGCTTATTGGACCTTGCACTTGGCAAAGCTGAAGAATCATTAGCATTATCAGTCTCAGTTTGTATATCAGTGGCAAAACCAACCTTTTTGGATAATCCACTTCCTGTCTTCTTTAAGGGTTTAGGCTTTTCGGAAACTGCAGCATCATTATTCGAGTCATTTTCTTTCTTCTTAGCAGACTTTACCGTCTTTTTCTTAGTCTCGGTCTTTGATTCTTCGAGATCTTCATCAGGATTTGTAACTGTTCTTTCAGCAGAAGTGTCAATTTTCTTACTCGAGCCAACTTTCTTGGTTGAACTGTCCTCAGCCTTTGCTGATTCTCCTTCCTTAGTAACACTTTTCTTAGTAGTGGTCTTCTTAGTGGCATCGCTACTTTTTGTCTTTCTTGTTTTCTTTTCAGAAGCAGGTTCAGTCTCATCCTCATTGTCTGCACTCTTTTCTACAGAAGATTCAGTCTTGCTCTCTGAGACTTTCCTCGTAGCAGACTTTTTCTTGGTATCTTCAGTAGCTCCTGTTCTAGATTTCTTTGCACTAGAGTCTCTATCGTCCATTTCAGAGCTTTTCTCGCCAATAGGGCTCAAAGATTTTCCCGCATTAGTCCTTGGGCTTGTTTTCTTTCTTCCGATATCACTTTCTCCTGTAACCTTCTTAGCTCTTTCACTGAAATTCCTGGCACTGGATTTAGACCCACCACTAGATCCAGGAGATTTGCAGGGAGTTCCGATATCAGCAACCGTTGGAGTGGTAAGCTTCTGCAAACTGGAGAGCTTCTTATTGGACGTTTCTCCCGATATGCCCTTTCCTCCTTGGTTCATTTCTAAGTCAAGGTCGTCATCAGGGTAGTTTTCTGGGGCATATTCATGGTATTCATAGCCTTTTTCGTAGATATCATCTGCATCGTTTGAGGTAACCGGCATTCCTATCTGATATTCATCTGCAGGGCCTGGAATCTTCTTAGAACCTGCTGGCTTTGATGTCTTAGTCTTCGTTGTAGCATTTGCTTCTTCTTCTTCAAAGTCTAGGGTCTCTTCATCAAGGTCATCTCCAATAGAACCCTCACTTTTCTTGAATGACACTGAGTTCTTGTGAGGAATTTTCTTGGTTGAAGATGTTCCAGCCTTCGTTTTCGACAAAGTCTTACTACTCTTCTTCTCAGCTGAGGAGCCTGTCTTGCCTTGGGCCATGTCTTCACCTGCACCTTCGGGACCGAAATCATAGTCATCTCCAAAGTCATTTTGACTTCCAGCATCTCCAAAGCTGCCTGTTTTGACTGTGGGATGACTTCCTGTTCGGCTGCCCGTATAGCCTCCTGTTAAACCTCCAGTAGGACTTCTTCTTTTTCTCTCTACACTGGACTCTCGGACCTGTTCACTAGTGATTGTTTTAGCTTTGCTGTCGTGAATTAAAGTCTTTTCTTTAGAAGCTTCCGTCTTAGGACTAGATGCAGTTGCTTTCTTTGCGCCAGTTTTGTCAGGTACACTTCCTGTGGTTGGAGCAACTTTGAGAAGGGCTCTTCTCTCTTCCTCAGGAGCATTGTCTAACAGATAGTCAGCCAGTGTTTTTCCAGGATCCCCAATTGAATTACGGCCAACTGGGGTACCAGATCTCACACTTGAAATTCCTGTGAATAGGCCATTTTTGCTAGAAGGAGAGCCACCTCTCTTATCCAAGATATCTAAGTCATCAGTCATATTTATGGTGTTGTCTTGGTGTTGAATTTCGCTTAAATCGCCTAAGGCTCCTCCCATATTGGAACCCATAGAGCTCTGCTTAGACATTTTCTTTCCTTCTTTTGTGATTCCAAAATATTTATTTGCTGAAATTTTTGACTCGGTTTTTCCTTCTGGAGAGCCAGAAGACTTAATGTTAGTCTTAGTGCCTGATTCCCCTTCTGGAGATTGGAAATCCTTGGACGACAAATCTGTGTCCTTTTTCACTTTGGTTGACTTCTTAACAGCTGCAGAGCTACCCTTTTCCTGATCAGAATCGGTAGATTTTTTGTCTGCACCCTTGCCAGAAGACTCTGATTGTTGATCAGAAGTTGTTCCTTTGCTCTTCTTGGCTGTGGGTGTTAAGACTTTTTTAGGAGAAGAATCTTGAGTCTTATCTTTAGAAGAATTGGTTGCCCTTTTAGGAGTTTTGAAACCAGTGTCTCCTTGGGCTGATTGGGTCACTTCTTCATCGTTTTGAGCTGAGTCAGTGTCTTCTTGGTCTTGTTCTTGTTCTTCGTCTTCGTCTTCGGTAGGTTTAGCTTTCTTTTTAGTTGGGGCTTTAGCAGTGGATTTGATGATGGATTTAGTAGATCTTTCATCAGATGTTAGTGGCTTTGTAGTAGGAAAAGTAATTAATTTAGAACTAGGTGATAGAGGGGGTTTGTCAAAAGAAGCAGGGTGCTGCTTTTCAGACTGGTAAGATGATTTAGTATTAGTTAAGGTAGAATTTTGAGTCAGAAGATTAGGAGTACAAGAAGTTTGGGGAACATTTTGATCATTTTGATGGGTGCTATTATTTTGCTCTTTCGAACTGGAGAGCTGCTCTTCGCTCTCTTCCTTTATATTAGGTGGCTTCTTACTCATCTTCTTCCCCGCTTTCTTAGCCTTTTCTAAGGCCTTCTCTTCCGCACCATCTGGGGTCTTTTCAGGACTCGAATCATCATGTATGCTCAGCTTTTTCTCTTTGGTTCCTGACGTAATTTTAGAAATACTGAGCTCATCCAAGTCTGAAGTTTGATGGAAATCTTCAGGAGATCCTTCCTTTTGCTCTTCCTGATCTCTCCGTGTGTCTGGACTATTGAAGTCTCCTTTGTATGCCTCGTCAATGGCATTTATGTCCTGAGGTTTAGTAGGACTTTGGAAGGCGTTTCCAAAAGCATCAATATCAAAACTCTTATTTCCTTTGTCTATATCAGCGTCGAGGTCTCCTCGACTTCTTCTTAAATCTCTGCCTCTGATAGGAAGATCTATTGCAATGCCAGGCTTATCAGAACCCAAGGCGAGAACAAAATTTTTTCCGCATCCGATCATTTTGATTCGTTTGTTCTCTAAAGCCTTGGATCTGACAACTCCTGAGTAGCGGTCGGTATTGCCAGTACCCAGTTGGCCAAAGCTATTTGAGCCAAAGCCCCAGAGGTACCCTCTTACGTCGAAGAGAAGAGTGAATCCATCTCCTTGTTTTATATCCATAATCATATTCTCGTTATTTTTGCAGATTTGGTGAGGAAGTAGAAACTCACCAAGTGGTGTCGGGCCCCAGACAAAGACTTCTCCCCTAAGGGTAATAGCAGCTGAGTGATACCCAGCTGAAATTGTTATTGCCTTCTGCCCCTCAAATCCTGCTATTTGGTGGAGTGTATTGTATGGTTTTTTATTTCCTGTACCTAATTGTCCTGAGGAGTTCAACCCACAGGCATAGATTTTGCCCTGAGTTGTGAGGACCAGAGTATGAGCAATACCACAGGAGATTCTTTCAGCTTTTTCTCCTGGAATTTTGACTCTTACAGGGTAGTATTCGCTCGTTCTTTTTCCAGTACCCAATTGACCACTTTCTCCACTACCAAAGAAGAACAAATCTCCGTTTTCTAGAAGGCTTAAAGTCGCTTTTTTACTATTTACTTGCAACTAGACCTGTATAATTCGAACCACAACTGATATCTCTTGCAAGTTCATGTTCCACATTCTGACTGTAATACTCTGAAGCACTTAGGTTGACACATTGTGGAGTGTATTGAGATAGGTCGTTACCGGTACCTAACTGGCCATTGGCCCCGCAACCCCAAGTAAAAACTTCTCCTGAGTCTAAGAGATTACAGCAGGAATCTATGTCAATTACCAATGAGGGCAACAGTATGGCGTCCTCCACAAGAAACTTTTGTTACATAATATCTAAGAGATTATCAGAAATTATTCTAGACATACTTAGCTAAACTTTGAACTAGGCATGGGGCGGTAACGTATTTGACTTCTCTCTTTCCGATACCCAGTCTTCCATCGATATTGTCCCCCATGGTGTAAATATAGCCTTCGGCAATAAATGCAGTGTGTGCATCGCCACAGGAGATGTAACTGATCTTGACAGAGAAATCGCAGTATCTTGGCTCAACATAGATACGACCTATGCATGTTTTAGGCGAAGAGTTAGTGGCTATACCCGGTTCATTTGTTGCAAGGCCTAATTGTCCGTAACTATCATCTAGAAAGATAAACAGAAGCGAGGAACGACCATACTTCCCCAAGAAAAGACCTCAGTGACCCATTTCTGTGCTTTTTTATCATTATTTGGCTTGCTAGTTGTCAACATTCTCACTCAGTATAACAGAATTTGGAATCGGGTTCGCTTTCTCTGAAATAAATAAATTTAACACTAAATTCTCTCGCAAACTTTCACTTTTAGCCCTTTTATCGGACTTCAACTCCAAATCAGATACTAGTATTTCTCAAACAATCCCACTTAAAGAAGAACCCATGTGATCTCCATCTAAACAAGACATGTCGGTAGCCTATAATTCGAACATGAGGGTTAGAAGTCACAGAAAAAAAAAGCTTCTAGAGTTAATTTGATTGATAATTGATACGTTTTAAGTTTCATATTTAGACCCTCAATATAAACACCACAAAAAGTGGCTCTAGAACGCCTGAGAGAACATGAGGTAGTTAATTTGATGGATAATTCTTACAGATTTGAAAGAGTGAATAGAAAAATATAGATTACAACACCACACATAACTCAGTATGTAATCTAACATTTATACATTACTGAAGTAATCCCCAACTCTCAGCTTCGTAGGAGAGTCTCTTATATTAAGCTCCTTCTTAGATTCTGCAATTTCAGTGTTAAGAAGAGAAAACCCTTTGAATCTGGAAGAGGCAGAGTCTTTTGAGTCCTCAACTCTTTCCTCAGAAATGTCGAATTTAGGTATTTGTTTATACTTTTTTGTGGCATTTATTCCAGATAAGTTTTCGACTCCTTCTTCTTCGTCGTCAATGTTTTCACATTTATCAAGGAAACTTCCCTTAGATATCTTGTTAACATTTACACTCTGATATCCTGCAGTCGAATACTGACCAGAACTCTTTTCTTTTACAGCACTAGAATAGTTCATTGTGTTGGAATATGATCCCACAAAGCTCCCAGATGCACTTGACATTTCAAAGGATTTTTTCAGGGAAATTTCTGAAATTTCCTTTAGAGCCATTTTGATCTCTCTTCTCAGGTACTTATTGTTAGGGTTGGAGTCAAGGAATTGCTGAAGGAAGTGCTTAGCAGAAACATACTTAATATCACTGAAAAATTCGCTTATTTTACCCTTGATTAACATCCCTTCAGAAGTGTTGTTATCAAGACTTTCGAATAAGAAGAGAAAAGTTCTGGGGATGATATCGTTATTTTGGAGGGTAGAGAGCTGGTTCCTCTTGTATTGATATCTGGTTCTCTTAAGTTCATCGTCAATGAACTCACAGATGATAAAGAGTTCCATGGGGAGAAGCTCAGAATGTATTCTCTTAAGGCCGTGGTTGATCTTATAATGGATAACCTTAAGGTAAAAGAGGTATTTGAGCTTTTCTGAGAAGGCCATTTCTTCACTAAGACTGGCTACATTATCTTGGAACTTCTTGATCTCATCCTCATAGTTATCAAAGTTCTTTATGTAGGTTCTGAAATCGGATGGGAACATGAATTTTATATTGGCAAGCTTAGTGCCTGTTGTTGTAGAGGCTCCAGAAGAATGTCCTCTCTCTTTTTTGTGGTCTTTGAGAAGAGTGGGATAGTTGGCGTGTTCGCCTCCAAAGACATTGTTGCTCATGATATGGTTTCTATAATTTTGAGCAATTTGAATCTTTTGAATATTGTTAGGACTTCTTGGGATAGTTCTGGTGGTCTCCTTGGTCTCAATGGTCTCATCGACGTCATTGATTAATAAACTATCCTCATTCATGTCCTTCTTGTCTTTAGTGATACTCGTTCTGGGCTTAGTTCTAGCAGATCCATTCGTAACATATAATATGTCTCTGGTCTTTTTGTCCTTATTTTGATGGATAGGGTTGAGGACCTTTGCAGTATTGTTCTGGATCATGCTTTTCATTTGTTGAACATTCCCACTTTGGGTAACTTCTCTGAGCTTGTGCTCCAAGTCATCAGTACGGAACAAATTTTTGTTCATCCATTCATTCTCAGCTCTTCTGAGGATCTTGGTAACAATGAGATTATTTGCAGCTACATCTCTCACTGACTTTCCTGTTCTAGTTCTATTCATCAGGTCGGTGTCACTCTCGAGAAGAAGGTGTAAAATCTCATAATGGCCCAAACTGGATGCCAGATGCAATGGTGTCCATTTATCACTGCCACCACTCTCATTAACATCGAAGATTTTATCATATTTTGCCTCAGCCTTCATTAATAAATTATGCTTAGTAACCCACTTAACACAATCAGCTTGGCCTCTTCTGACAGCCAAATGGAGAGGACACCAGCCATCAGTGTTCTGTAAGTTGGGATTTGCTCCATGCTCGATTAATAAGTGAGCGATCTCAGCTGCTGTTTTAGAATCCTTGGCGAAAATACTGAATAATAAGTGGAGAGGAGTATTCTTCTCCATA
>Ga0065720_1019522_pt1 | contig 24447 bp, 12 predicted proteins | sample Thericmetagenome_FD_59107 | JGI IMG/M metagenome (GOLD analysis project Ga0065720, IMG submission 59107) | Thermophilic microbial communities from the Joint Bioenergy Institute, California, USA of rice/straw/compost enrichment - eDNA_2 v2... | ecosystem: Engineered > Solid waste > Grass >... | reverse complement strand
GTCTCTGGTGTCCCTTATGTTGGCAGTCGGGGACATCCCTTTCCTTGGACTGCCGTGTCCATGTGACAATTTCTGGGCCTCCACAAGTTGGCGACATCCAACGCCCTCTTCTGGATGAGGTGCATGTCAAATCCGCGGAGGGTGTAAGCCATGCGTGTGATCATGTTCTCTTCGTTAGGTTTGCGGCGGTACCTGGGCCAGTCCTCGGGCATATCTTCCAGTAGGGAGGCCATGAAGTAGTCTACTATCGCAAAACCGCGTTGGGTGGTGATAAGTACAATTCACTGTATCTCACGACTGACAAAGAATAGAAGATCAGTTTTCTAGGGGAGTGTTTTTGTTCCCTGCGGCAAAGCAGTAACCAGTGACTTGGGGGCGAGAGTTGGGGTTAGGGTTATAGCAGTTTTCCTTTTACCCCTGAAAGACCCTGGGAGGAGACTAACGGTTGAAGATCGATCACCTTAAAGTCTACATACACCAAGGTGCCTATGGACCTCTGATATGAGAAATATCAGCACGATTCGTGGTAGGTATTATCCCTCATATCTAATTTTCACCGCCCTAAATTTTCTTTAAGATATCGACCACAAAACAGAATGTACTCGCCAACAGGCTAGATGCACCCGTGCTTCTCACAAAAAAAAAAAAAAAAGAAATCAGACCCATGAAACGTACCGATCTAACACCACCAAAGAAGCATTTCCCAGCCAAAAATAAGCACAGAAAAACTCTTTAGAATAACATCTCCAACCTCACCGTTCAAGCCAAATACCGGTACGCAGCAGTCTCCCCATCAATACGCTCGATGTACTCCCTAACAAGCAAGTCCTCGATACGTTTCTTGATCATGGAAATATCCGGTTTGAAGCGGCCAGCAAGCTGGGCGATGACTTCGGTGGTGAGCTGTGTGTGGGTGAGTTCCTTGCGTTGTCTGTACTAGAGGTTAGTATTGGCTCGAGATAAAGAGAGATAGAAAGGGATCAACGAAAACAGAGGTACTGACTTCATAATCCGCACGATGGCCGCATCAACCACGTGCGCGCGGGTCTGGTCATTCTTCCTCTCCGTCTCTTTCCTCTCCTCGTCACCCTCAACCTTGTTTGTGCTGCTCACCACTGGGGCCTTGATCTTGATCGTTTTTGAAACAAACTGCGCATTGAAGGCAAACTTGTCGGTCGTCTTAACACTCTTTGTCAATGGCTCTTTTAGGAGGACTCGGGACTTGGACGGGATCGAGAGGGAGCTCAACGTCCGGATAAGATCCTGCTGGGGGATATTCGTCTTGGTTTGGATCTCCTCGAACGTAAGCCACTCTCCGTCGGCAAGGTCGTTGAACAGCATGAGTACAACCATGCCATAGGTGGAGACGTTGAGCTCGTAGCGGCGTTCCTTGCTGAGAGGACCGTTCTCCTTCCCAGGGATCTTGGGGAAGATGCATTTAATGTCCGCAGTGCCAGCAGTACCGACCCAAGTCAGCACGCGACCGCTGCGGTCCTTCAGGTAGAACTTGTAGAAGCTCTCCTGTAGACGCTTGATTTCGGGAGGGTAGATGCAATCCGCCCTGGTTCCTTCCCCGGTTTGGGTCGCATTACGGCCCATAACCTCTGGTGGCCAGTTGTTGCTAGTGAGCACATGGATGCCCAGCTCGATAGTCTTCGTTTCCGTGTCCCCCAGATTACGGACATGATCTCTGTAGCTTTGGGACAAGTCCTTAGACAACTCCATATCCTTAAACATGCCCTCAAACTTTTGGGTGAAGTGATTGCCCATTTCTGTCCTCATTCGGCGGACAAGCTCCTTCTCCGTATGCATCTCGGATTTGTTGTGCAATAACCTCCGAGCAAGATGCTTCTGGTAGTACCTCTCGAACATGTCCTTGTCTGAGAGATATCGAAGGAGAACGATCGCTTTCTGCAACACCGTCTCGACTTCCTCTTCCGACTTGCCCTTGAGACCGCGTTTGAGGTTGTCGTCGATGAATAGTGAGACGTATTCCGAACTTCTACTAAACATGTTAATAAAGTCGGAAAAACTCTTCGTTATGGCTGACTGCAGAATTAGATCGTCCTTGAAGCATCGTGACAATATTGTATCGAACTTGTCCTTCAACCGGAGAACGTCATCAACCCACTTGATCGCCGCAGCTGTTTGTTGAGCCGCAGCGTTCAGGGGCTGGGCCTTTGCTTTGTCACCGCCCTCAGCCGCCTCCTCTCCATCGGCACTAGCGCCAGCGGCGGGCACAGAGAAGTCGGTGTTTTTGAGCGTTTTCTCGATCTCGAGACCAAGATCCATCACTCGTTTCTGGAGAATGCCTTTGAGCGCATTCTTTGTCTTGTCTACCCTCGAGACAAGATCGTAGAGGATTTCAAGATCCTCGTAGCGATCATCGTCGATCATTGCCTTCATCCCACTGCCCTCGAGGGCAAGAAATTCGTCGAGCTTTGCTGAAATAAGCTCCTGCTCAACGACTCGTGTGATGTTCTCGGTGGTGAGGGTAGAAAGCGATGTCGTACACCGCTCTAACTCTTCCCGGAGACGTCGTTGAGTGTGTCGGAGCCACGCCCTTGCGTCTCCTTCCCGCAAAAGCTTCTCGCACTCGCTCCTGTAAAAGTCGCGACTGGCCCTCAGGAAGCGCGGCTCGAACACGGTCAGGTAAAGCTTAGCGTTCGTAAGCTCGTCATCTGTTTCATACAGATCTTCTAGCATTGCGGTGATCTGGCGCATCAGATTGCGATCGACCACATCGCCTTCTCTCTCCATATGTATGAAGTCTAAGAGGATCTGGATGATAACTTCGAAAATATCAAACGTCTGCCCTGGTAGCAATGCCTCATTGGAGAGAGTATTCCGCAAAATGTGATCCCTGAAGAGGCCAATCGTGACAGCAAAGATGGAAGGCTGCTTCGCTTCCGCCGTGTAGGTGCGTTCCAGATACATCAAAATATCCGCAACCATGTTCATGGAGACGTTATGATCCTCCCATTCACGATGGATACCACGTAGGACCTTCTCTCCCATCTCGCGGCGCTCATTGTTACTGCGGCCAGGCATGCGCACTAGGGCAACGCTCAGGAGGTTGTTGTTGACAAGCTCAGCCACTCGGGGCAGGACGTTGACCCGAAACCATTCCTCCTCTAGTTCCTTGACCTTTTCGTAGAGCCGCTGCCCCTGCTTTTTGATCACGATCTTGTAGGATGCGCGGTATAAGCTCTCGAAGGAGAGCTGGCTCGAGTTTTTGTTATGGATGTCCGTGATCGCATTGCGCAAAGTCTCCCAACAGACGTCGAAATCGGCAGTATCACGGCTCACAATGGGCTGTGGTGGCCACAGAAGTCAGCGAGATGTATGAGGTCCACCAGAATATATATCAAGGGTCTGATAATCTTATACGACGTACCCGTCGGATTGGCCGCGTTTTGTTCGGGCGGGCGGACATCGTGCGAAGAAGAATCTGTAGGCTTGGAAACGCGGCAGGGGAGATGGGGAGTAGGCTCGGGTAGGTGTGATGGTCAAAGTTTTGAAGTCGAAGAAGAATAGTTGCAACTATTTAAATACAGGCTTTGTTATAGGAAGTACCGCAGGGTGACTAGCGGAGTGGGAATGGTGTAAGGTGTTACAAGCCGCTGGGTAGGACAGAGAGCGGCGTGTTTAAACCATCTTTTGTTCAGCTGTTTGTGCGCAATGGGTCAGTGCTAAAGGATTATTGCATCACAGGAGAATAATATCCCCTTCAATTTTCGGCTCACCGGACAGAGTCAGAAAGATGGCGAGTGCAGGCGGCAATTGCCCAAGTTGAAGCTCCCTTAGACGCTGCCGGATGCCTGATGACGGATTGAAGCTGTGTGATCCCCTGGTTCTCTGCCCCACTTTTGAAGCTTCGTGGTTGACCAGCAGCTCTCCATTTGCCCCACCAATGCCGCTGCGGGGCGGCCTTGGCACGCTAAGCTTCTCTATCGATAAGCCAGTTCAAGGTCGCTGACATCTTAGAAGAATGCATTGTCGCAATTTTCTTGTAACAGAACCCTTCATCCCGTGCCCTCTCTTCCTCAACTACAAGTCGGCATTACTTTAAGATGGCATCAAATCGGGCATTCGCTGGGCCGATCCAAAGCCTGACACGGCTCTTCCAAGCTACTGTACCAAGCCGCGTCTGCGCAACTCTTGCTCCACAGCACCGAGCGTCAACCTCCCTCAGGGCCATCCAGCCCGTGATCCCCTTCCGCCTGGCTCACAACATCCCCCGACCACGCAACTACGCCCCCATCCGCGACGAAACATCCTCTTCCGACCAACAACAACCATCCGACAAACAATCCCCCAAACCCGCCATCCCAAACATCCGCCAACAACCTCACTACGAACTGACCTTCACATGCAAGCCCTGCGGCGAGCGCTCACGTCACCGGGTGTCCAAACAAGGCTACCACTACGGCTCGGTGCTGATCGCATGTCCGAAGTGTCGCAACCGCCACGTGATCAGTGACCATTTGCGCATTTTTGGGGACACGGCGCGCACGGTCGAGGATATTCTGCGCGAGCGTGGGGAGCTGGTCAAGAAAGGGACGCTGGGTGAGGACGGGGATATCGAGTTCTGGGAGGATGGGACCGCTACACCGAGGACACCGTTCCCGGAGCCGGAGAGGAAGCCCGTTATTGAGGATGACAAGCCGCCGGGGTGGTCGTTTAAGAGTGTGAAGGTTGGGGAGAAGCCGGAAGGTGATAAGGCCGAATAGTGTCGGGGCGGTAACCAAACCGGATGGGCCATGTATTATACGGTAGATAGACTCGGGATGGCGTCGGGATAGTGCTTGTATTTATTTATGTTCATGGAAGAGGATTTCACGGCATTGGAACATACCCATACTTGAACAAGTAACATTGATTCACCCATCTCATTACAGGATCTCCGAATAGAACCAAACAAAAGATCTAACAAAATCCCAAACCCAAACCCGTCTAATGGTATAACTTCCGCAACTCTCTGGCCTCCCTACCCTTAATTTTCCTCCTCTCCTTCTTCTTTTCAAACTTCTTCCTCTTCTCCCGGCCGTACTTCTCCGGCGCCGTAAGCGCCTCAATCTTCCGCTTCGTCGACCTCTGCTGCCTCTTCTCCCGCACCATCTCGCTAACTGCAAGCAACGCCTTCGTATACTCGGCACTACCCAGCCTCCTCTGCAACAGCTCCATAACCGTCTGCGCCTTGTTCTTCAATTCATCATACCGCTGCCGGAAGATATCATTTAACGAGTGCGGCGGCTTGATCGACGGATCCGTCAAGTTCCTCAGCGGCCTTAGGATCGTCTTAATAGACGCCATGATCGTCTCAACCGACACCCGATTGCAAAACGCCTCGACCAGATCCATCGCCACATGCTTGCTAACGAGCACTTCCGGCTTCGGCGGCCTTTCCTTCCGAATAATAGACGCCAACTTCCAGAAGAGGTAGCGCACGTCCGCGGTGTGCGCGCGTTCCTTTGCGTCGTTGGCCTCGTCCTCCTCGGCCTCGTCGCCCTCTTCTTCGTCGTCCTCGCCCGCCAGCTCGAGGTACCCGCCTAGGAAGAGCAGGACCTGGGCGACTTCCTGTGCCAAGGCCTCATCGACTTCGGGCGCGGACAGGATGCCGAGGGAGAGACGGACAAGGTCGGTCACGTCGTCCGTGTCGAGCTGCAGGCCATGGGAGCCGGAAAGGGGCAGCTTGGCTCCCTTGGTGGTGTTTTTGGCAAAGTCGGCAAGGTACATGCTGAGGAGTCGGATGGCGCTGAGTTTAACTTCAGTGTGGGAGTGGGCCAGGAGGGCCTGGACTTCGGCCCAGAGGTCGGTCGCATCCCCGGACAGGACCTTCTGCGGGTGCTTAAGGACCAAGGTGCGCAAGGTGCCCAGGGCAACGTGGGCTAACTCCCAATCGTCCTCCAGAGCCTTCTCATCTCCCAGGACGTTGACAAGCTTGTCGTAAACAAGAGTCAGGTCATTAATATCCTTAGCACTCGGCTCCCGACCCTCAAAGTACAGCCCAAACGCATGCAGCGCAAGCTTCACAACGGCCATATTCCCATCCTGCGCAATCCAACCTCGGAGCAGCGTCAAGAAGCGGGACTGCCTCTCCTTGTCGGCCACGCGGAACGTCTCCTTGATCAACTCCCCAGCCGCCAACCGGCACTTATCGCTGTCATCATTGGCCAGCACGAACACGAGAGGGATGAAGCACGTGGCCGCCACCTCCTGCGTGAACTCATCCGCCGACTTCTTCAGCAGCAGGTTGATGCACTCCATGACCGAGAGTCTTCCACCTTCACGCTCGTACTTGAGGTTAGCCACAATGAACTTGAGCTGCTTTTCCCAGCGGTTCCGTTTCTGCGGGTACTCGCGCAGGAACTGGAAGAACGCGCCGCGGGCTAGGTCGCGCGTGTCCTTGTCGTCGTTGGTGATCATCACCGTGCCGACGTGGTCTAGGGTGTCGTAGACGGATGCAGTCTCTAGTTTGCGGTCGAGAACGGAACGCAGGAAGTTGAATGTGACGTGCCGGTAGAGAGGCTCCGTCAGGTCGTCCTTAAGTTTGCTGAGAAGCATGTCCAAGGCGGCTTCCCTCATCTGGATGTCGCGACGGTCGCGAAGGATGACAGATATCAACTTGAGCGCGGCCTGAGCAAGTTCGGATTGTGTGCTGGGGGACATTGCGATGGACTTGATGGCTTCCTTGTGCGCGACTTTGTACAGGCCGTTCGATTCGTTATTCTTGAAAGGTACCTTGACGATAACGGTGAGCATTTTGAAAGCGGAAACCTTGACTTCCTCCTCTACGGCCAAGACTGCATCACCGAGAACCGGCAGAAAGCCGATAAGGTTAGCCGCCGTGCGCAGATGATCGTGCTTCTTCATGACAGCACGGAGAATATCGATCGCGAACCGGGTCATCTTGTACGTATGCTTGGCAGTAACAGCGCCGTCGCTCTTCTTGGCCGCCTTTTGCACGATGAATCTCTTCAAGCGGGGGTCCATCTTGGGCAGTTCCTCGGGCTTCTGGCTCCTGTAGACCTCCTGGATGACCTCGTAGCAGAACACCAGGACCTCTTGGGAAGCAGCCGCTGGGTTCTCCAGAAGGCCCTTCGTGATGCGGAGCAGGAGCTCATCAATCTTGCGAACAGTCCGCAGGTCAAGCTTCTCCATCAGCAACGACTGAAGAGGCAAGGTTAGTTCACTTAGACGTGTAATGGACGCCGTCTTGGCAAGAAGCTCCATCGAGTCTTGACTCTTGCTGCTCTTAACCTCCTTCATCGAGCTGACATAATCCTCCGCATCCTTCTCTTGACCAGTTACACCGAAGATATCGTCCATAATGACGGTCATGATAATACCCAAGCAGTAGTCGAGGGAACCCTGAGGGAAGGATGGGATGGCAACCAGCAGGATCGAGTGCAGCGTGTAACCAAGGACGTGCAGCTGATAGCCTTTCTGCAGAGCACCGCGCAGTTCTCTGACGATGAACTCGAACTTCTCCGGGCCCAAAATACCCGCGATCTTAGAGAGCGTGTCACGGGCCATTTCGCGAGACTCCCAGGCCTTGCTGCGAAGAATGTGGCAGATATCGGTAAGGACACCAGGCAGCTTCTCATTGAGCAACTGGTCGGGTAAGAGCGTAAGGAGCTTGGCGATGATGACGCCGACAGGGACACGAGCGCTGACGTTAGTCTCGTCCTTCTCGTGAATGTAGTTAAGGAGCGTCGGCAGGAAGTTGTTGACGATCTCAGCACCAAGCTTTTCTTGGTCGGGGAGAGTCGAGGCAAGCCGACGCGGCTTCGCTTCGCCATCAACTTCCATGGCATCAGCGGGCTTCTTGGAGGCGACGGCCGTTCGCAAAGCGTCAACCTCCTTCTCCAGAAGACGCACAACGCGCTTCTGCCAATCAGGCTTAGACTCGACATAGGAAATGAACCGCCTCAAAATAGCACGGTACTGCTGCCACTCCAAAGACAGAGTCAACGCTGCTATGGTGTTCGTAGCCTGCGCACTCAAGCCATGGTCATCACCACCTTCAGGTCGATCAAAAATGAAGTGCTCAAACAACGGGATGAAGAACTGGCTGATGTGCTTGCTGCGGAACTCTCTCTTGTCATTAGCGGCCTCAAGCACGCGAAGAGCCTGGAGTTGTCTCGACACCGCAGGGCTCATGATATGGAAGAAGAAAGCCTCATCGGAGTCTTCCGACTCAGGGACCAGGCAGGTCAAGTCAGCCACCAGCTCCCACTGGGGGAGATGGGAGACCAGGAAGCCGAAGACACGCAGGATCTCGCGGCGGACAGTCTCCGATGGGTCTCTGGAACCAGCGTAGATAGCGGGCAGGATGATGTTCGCGACGACATCGATCCATGCTGCTTGGTCGGGAGTAGCCCAGACAGACTCAACAGCGGAGATGAACTTGCACAAGCCATCGGCCGAGTTCGAGGACAAGACACCGAATTCCTCGGGCTGTTGGATGAAGTAGAGGAGGTTGTGAACGAGTGGCATCCATTGGTCGAGGGTGAATGGTTTATCACGGTCCTTGGTAATGGAGTTGAAAGCCGCAAGGCGGGTATTATAATCAGGCTCATCCAGCCGCTGCTCAACATAGGAGTTGAGACCACGGCAGATATCCGACACTTCCTGAGCCCACACTTCACGCCTGGCAAACACATCGAGGACCTCGGCAAGCGTCTGCCGGTTCTGCTTGTCCTTGAAAAATCCGAAGAGAGCAGAAATGGTACTGTAGACCTTGCGCTGAAGCTCCTGGTTGCTCTGAAGGTCGTCGAGTTCAATAAACCGCTTGAGGATCAACAAGATAGCGCCCTTAACCTTGGGGTTAACCTTGCGCAAGGGTTGATTGAGCAGCCAAGTAGCAATCTCTAGCATATCCTGGATATGCGAAGACACCTCGATCATGGGCGCGAATACGACGACAGTGTCAACGGCGCTGGACAAGAGCTCGCGGCCGATATCGGATTGACCATGCAGCACGCCGCCGATGGTCTTGAGGATGAGGTCAGTATTAGGATCCAAGAGCTCAGTCTTGATGAGCTGATTGAATTGGGACTCAGTTTCCGGGGCCTGCGCAAGATTGATGAGATTCTTGAGGATATCAAGTGCAAACACCTTGACCTCATCCTTTGCCTTCTCAATGGAAAGTGTCTCCACGATCTTGGGCAGGATGCGCTTGTCGACATTGAGGAACGGCGCTGCCTTCGGCAGAGAAGACCAGGTGGCCATCAGCCTCCAGGTAGCGGACACACCCTGAGTTGACTCAACCGGGAGCTTCTCGATCCTGGGACTGATGATCTCCTTGACCATAAGTTCGCGGTACGGCACCCAGTTGAAGTCAGGAGCATTCTGGAAGAGCCTGGACAGGGACTTGAGTGCTGTCGTCCTGATAACCCTGTACAAGGATTCATTCTCAATCTGTCCGCCTTCCCCGGACTCTGGCTCCTCGGCGCTAACGCCAAGCTTCCTGCAGGCATTGACCAGGCAGTAGAGAACTGAGTTGACGAGAGCATCCATGTAGGGTTCGACGCTGGTGCCAAGCTCGTTGATAACGGCCTCAAGCATGTTGAGCAGACCGACCTGCTTGCGGGGGGGAAGGGGTTCATGAGCAAACACACTCTCCCGAACGCCTTGCTCATCAACGACACGAATGGCACGAAGAGGGCCCAGGCCGATATCCAGGAAGCTGCCCATATCCTCCACATCAAGCTGGCGGATGATGGCCAGACGAGTGGCATGAAGACCATGGCGACCACTTGCCGCGCCCTTGCGGGAAATCGCACGACCATAGAGCAGGTGCAGGAGGACAGGAATGACCTCGGAGCGATGCTCAGGCAGGATTTTGTTGTCGCCTTGGAACAGAACCGTGAGCTCGTTCTTAAACCTGGCTTCATCGAGCAGGTACTCGAGGTGCTCCTGATACGGCTTGATGCCCTCGCTCTTCCAGGTCAGGATAGCCTTCAGAGCCAGCTTTTGCAGCTCGATATCACCATTCGCCAAAAGCTTGAGCAGAGCCTGGTAAACCTTCTGGCTCTGGTAAAGCACGCGTGGGTTGCTGAACTGCGAAAACACCTTGATGAGGTCCTTCCTGTCGGCAAGATTCCAGCTCCCCTCGCCTGACTCCGGAGACTCCTCCTCTATATCTTCCTCTGGCGTCTCACTGTCATCAGTAAAGGCAAACAGGTGAGGCACTAGCTTACGAGACCGTCTCTCAGCCATCCAAGGCAGGGCAGCAAGCGCTTTGAGAGCCTTGCTCCTTGCTCTTTCCGATCGCAGATCGATGATCTTTTGGCCTTCCTCATAGGTAGAGAGCATGTCCTGTCCGGGTTCCTCAATGATTTGGTTTGTGGCCTCAGCCGCCTCGGTCAAGTGAATGAGATTAAGACACTCGAAATTGGTAAGAGGCCCATGATTATCATCAGCCGGCGGCTTGTACGGCCCAGACCACTGGGGAGACGGCACGTCCAACCAGTCGAAGGCAATGTTGGCCAATACCTCTTCACCGTGCTTGCTCTCCGCAACCTTCTTCATCGCCTCGACGGCATCATCCCAAACAGGCGCAAGAGGGACGGTCATCATGCCCCACAAAAAGGACGGCACAGCCCGAGCCAACCAAGAGTCCTGCTCAATGTGGGAGTATACCAGCCCGAGCTTGCGGAGATGCGCGCCAATGGCACGAACACTTTGCAAGTTCAGAGGCATCTCCTCTGTTTGGATCATGATGCTTAGGGCATTGTTCGAGTCAGGTGTGAAATCCAAGACCTCGAGGATCTGGAGCGAAGCAAGCCGCAACTCGTGGGAAGGTGAAGAGAGGTTGGCGATAAGGCAGTTGATCAAAGGCTCATGCTCCTCATGTGAGCTCTCAGCACCACTGTCCGATTCAGGAGTATTCTTGCCCTTGGCCTTGATTTCCTGCTCATAGGCCAGGAGAGCTTGAAGGAAAGATGGTGACCGGCAGAATCGTGGGGCAGCAGCTCTGAGCAAGGGCGCCAGGCTCGGATCAATCGACCCAGGTGCCTTGCACATGCGGAGATAGGCATGGAAGCCATCGCTGGTGATGAAGTTGGCTTCGTCGGTCGGCAAAGAGGAGGACGGGCGGAGAGCGAGCTTCAATTTCTTAAGGAGTACCTCGGCAATCCGGGCGTTGGTAGAGGGGTGGACAGTGGTCGACTTCAGGACACGCAAACGAGCCGAATATTTGGGCAAGCACTTATCTCTCCAGGTTTCGGGATCCTTTCCAAATCCACCACTTTCTGGGAAAGGAGTGTCCTCGAGCCTTACGAACTTGCTCACAATCTGGTCCTGCCATGATTGTGGGAGTGGGAAGATCTCTTTGCTCCCAGGGGCGGGTAGACCTCCAGACTCTACCATCCGGGGGATAAGGACACAGAGCAAGTCTTCATTATTACCTTGAGACCAGTGTGCAACAATAAACCTAACTCAAGTCAGCCACGGAGCAGTAGGAGAGATTAGGATAGAACCGTACTTCTGGAATTCCTTCAAAAACAGGCCACGGAAACGCTCAGCGTTCTGGTCGGCCAAATAAGAACAGAAGGGAATATACCACTTCATCCACGGCTCCTTGGTCATGGCAGTTTGGAATGTGGACATCGCTGGAATGAGAGCGTCCATGGGAGCCCGGCTCCACACGATGGCGGAATTGACGATGATATGCTTCCATACCCGAGAAGAGTCCATCACTTCAATCTGCTTTGCTTGGGTACCCAGAGATACGAGCATCTGGTTCAATGCCTTGGCAAACGAAGCCCAGTCGTGGATGCGCGTGCCCTTCCGCACACCAGCCATGGTGCCAAAGACACGGATGAACAAGACTTGCTGCTGGCAAGCCATTGCATCGTCGACAACTCGACTCTCGACTGTGTTGAATGTGTCCGTGTTTGAATGATGGATCACACTCGTGATCACGCCACAGCAGACGTCTGACCAGACAGTCCGCTCTGGCAGTGACAGTTCCTCTTTCGGTACAGCGCGCATCAACGCGGAAAAGAGATCCGGGGCTGTGGAGTGCAGACCCTCTCCAACACCCTTCATCGCCTCGGCAAACATAGTCATGATACCCTGGCTGTACAAGTCGAATTGCTTCGTGCCAACCATGCTCTCCAGATCCTTCTTCACATGTTCAATAAACAGAGACAGCGCCTTGTCCTTATGGCTAGGGGCGGCAGCCTTCTTGACCAAGAAGCTCATGGCCTCAGCAGAGAAGCGGGCGATGTGACCTGGGTGTTTCGCTTTGCCCATCAGAGGTGCAACAACATCGTATGTAGGGCGCAAGTCTGGAACAAGTAATCTCGAAAGGTACTTGAAGAGGAAGGCAAGCGCAGCGAATGTCCACTCAATGACTTCGACATCGTGCATTGAACCGGCCAAGTCGACAATCAGGGAGAGAGCTCTCGGGTAATGCTTCTCAAAACGGACACCAAGATCGTGCGCGAACGCTGTGACCAAATCTAGTAGCGGTTCAAGCGCTTCCTTCTCGTGGCGGGAGATGTACTCGACAAGCAAGTCCATGATGCGATCTTCGTGATAGAGGATCTGCGCCAGCGATTCGGTAAGTGGGTTGATCTCCCGCTTGAAGGCCTGGTACGGCCGGGAGATGTTGAGCTCGGCCCATTTGTCCAGGCCATTTCGAAGATACGAGGTCGTTACGGAAAGGTCTTCGGCGTCGAGATCATGTCGCCGGACCTTGCGGAGGGGGTCTAGGGAATGGAGTTTAGAGATCTTTTGACTGAAGGACTCCCATCGATGATTCTTCTGATGGGGGGTCTTTTTCGACCCCCGCGACGTCTTTAGAATGCGGCCCGATGTTGCAGACGGCATGATGGCGGTGTTGGGATGCCGTCTTTCTGACCTGTGTTGCGACAACGAGCGCGCGATGGAGGAAGCGCGAGCACTGCGGCCTCGATTCTGGGAAATTTTTTGGCGGGAGAGCAGAGACCGAAAACGATAAGGTGATAAGATAAGTGAGGGGCCTGAGCTGCACGATTGATGCATTATCGATAAGATACTGCTTTAATACGCATTTAGATCTTTGTATCGAAGTTTCTTGTTCATGCGAATAATTGCATATACTTACATCCACCTGCTCCTGAACAGGTGAGAGTAGTCAACGAAAGATCAGACGGAAAATCGCAGTTTCCCAAAGGTTGAGCGATGAATTCGATAAAGCTAATAGAGTCCGAAATGATCGCAATATCAATCTCTTTACAAGAACTTGCATCCTCGTTGGCGTTGACCGACATTCCGCTTACACAACTTTCGAGCCAACATCTCCAGTAGCGGAGTGAAAGAACCCTCTGTGACTCTCACAAGAAACATACCACCAGTGACCTACATAGTCCATAATGGCTACAAAAGAGCCCTACCAGCCTCAGGGAAACACCCTAGGTTGCCCGATTGTCAACGGGTATGACAACAACAGTCCCTTTCCCAGATGACTTGAACTCACACTTCAAATGAGAAATACCAACAATATGGAGAACAACTCCAACAACCCTTCCCGCAACCCAGCCTACAGTTACATCTACACCAGTCCAATGGGCATTCCAACCCACCAAAACCATCCATTCCGAGGCCACCTCCTCGACATTGACGAGTCAAGCGGAATCGTGCAGCAGAACGGCGACTTCAACAACAGCAATTGCGACGGCTCGCCCGGCGCAATTCCCGTTCCAGCGCCTCCAGCCCCTCCTGAATGCCGCTTTCCCGGCACGCGCAACCGGTATAACACGCCGGACGGCAAGGTGTACTATACGTGCAAGGACTGTGGAGCGGAGGAGGGTTTTGAGGCGAACCAGCAGTTGAGATGTGATAACTGTGGGGGAAGGATTATGATGAAACAGAGGAAAAGGAAGTGAGTCTGCTGTTGTTGGTCTCGGGATAATGAGGGGAAATCGACTAGGGGCTTTGATGCTGACGGTTTAACTATGGCAGGGTTATGCAGTATCACGCGATATGAGCCTGTCTGCTCTCGACCTAAAGAAGAACGGTCTCTGTATAGATACTGCTGATGGAGGTGATATGGAAGATATGGAAAAGGAATAGGCGAGCAGTACATGAATCACAAGGGAGTTAGTAGGAAACATGCGAAACTCAACGGGGTATATTCCGACACTTGCCTGTTCGGCATCAATGCCCGTTTAGGGCTCCATTATACTACCTTAAACACCATCCTCATCCATCTTTTGGTTACCCTACTGGGCCTCCTCCTTACCATCTTCCTGACCATCCTTCTTGTTCTCGTCCTTCTTTTCCTCTTGGTCCTGCTTCTGAACCTACTCCTGAGCCCCATCCTTCTTCTCCTTCTCGTGCTCCAACGTAAAATTCCACTCAAAGAAGGCCTCCTGGGACGCTGCAACATCGGCAGCCTCCTCCTCCGGAGTCTGAACCACATTCTGCCACGTGACACGGTCCTCCACGTCCAACAACCTGGCTATCACCTTGCGGGGATACTGTAGATCAAAACGGACCTGGCTGTCAAAGCGGAGCACAAGGCAATTGCCAAGAATCTTCTCACCATCCCGATCATCAACTTTCGCCCAAGTCCAAATGCGCAGATAGTCGCCAGGCATATCATCAGCAGTCCCGAACTCCTGGCTCACAAAGTTACCCAACTTCAGATCATTGGCCATCACACGGAATGCCCCCTCCACGACACCCTTAGCAATCAGTTCAGTGGGGATGGGCACGAACTGCCAGTGCACATGAATATTCCGGGCGCGGTTAATCTCCCAGGTGATGGCACCCAGGCGGCGCTGCGAAAGCTTGGAGACCATGCCCTGCAGCGACTCGCGGAAGCGGGTCATCTCGGCGAACGTGCGTGAGGCCTCGTCCTCTGCCATTGACGCTCGACTGATGGAAGCGGCGTGGTTGAGGGGCGCGATGATGAAGTGTGCTGGTATGGGCAGCCCGCAGTCAGCAAAGGTGCCGGGCCCCGGCAGTGGCCCTTTGGCGATGGCCAGGTAGGCGTCCAGGCCGACCGCGCACACCATGTGTACCGCAAAGTTGGGGTTCGATATGCAGAAGAAGCACTTGTCGGGGCCCGGTGGGGGGGAGTGCTGCCGGCGTCGCTTATGGTCATGGTGGCGGTGGTCATGGGCAAAGCGTGAAAAACCGCCCTCGTCGTGTTCACGCTTTCGAGTGACGGCAACACGCTTGGCGAAAGGGCAAAGGGTGCTGCCCTGAGGGGGCTGGGCATCATTGCCCAGATCTCTGAGGACAAAGGCATACATTGACTTTGCCCGTGCCTCATTGCCGAACCACGCCATGGAGATAAAACGAGTGAAAGTAGACCTACGGTGGTCGGGCTTCTCTGACTCGGGATAGACAAAGGGCTCGCGCTCAAAAAATAAGTCGCCCACAGGCGACATGGCGAAGTGATATCTAGGCTTGAGTGCTTCGCACAGTTCTGCGATGCTCTCGCGGTCACTCTTGAAGTTGGGGGGAAACTTGAGCTCCTGGGCCTTTGCACTGTTGTTGCAGATGTTGGCGGGCCACTCGGTCGTAATAAGGATATCCGCGTAGTTGGCGCCGCGGAGGATCGAGACATCGCCCTCGAGATACATCGGTTCGTGTTGTTCCTGGGATTGGCCAGCTATGATCTCTGTGTTCAAGCACCCGGTTAAGGCAACGATGCGAACACCCTCCAATGTCTTGGTGACGGAACGCTTGCCGAGGAAGTGAAGGTTGGGGGCGATTTCTTCATCCTTCTTGATGCGGTCGATTACCTTCTGGGGGAGAGGGACGGTACCCACGGTAAAGTAAGTCGGACAGGCAACAGGGATGCGGCCCTCCAAGAGGTCATCGAGTTCCTGCTCATCGTGGTGGGAGCCGAAGAGGTTGCCTGTGATGATCGCAAAACTGAAGTCGTTCTTGGCGTGGACTGCTGTGAGTTTCTCGAAGGCAGCGCGAAGCTTCCCATCGATGCTACCGAAAACGACACTGAGGTTGTTAGTGGATGTAATACCAGCAAATTGGCGGCAGTCGCGGACTGACATCTTGGGGGCTGCCATCTGATTGCTTCAGAAGTTCAATATGTGCGATGAAGTTGAAGTGGACGGAGATTGTGGTAAGGGAGAAGGAAGAGAAAAGCCAGAACTAAATCCCCATGCGGCGAAAATTGTATAGACCTGTTTTACGGCAGGCGAAATTGACCTGAAAGAAAACGAATAACTTCAATTAGACTGAATCATTTGCGTTGTGATGAGATTCCTGAGGTTGATGCTGGCAAGCTGTTCAAGTGAAGGCGCGGTCCAGTCTGCCTGTCGCGCCGATGATGCAGGTCGCGTTGCGATTCCTTATCTTATCTGGTCCCCGATACAGAGAAGCCTGGAGTTATGCATCTATCCTAAAGCACTCTGGCCTAAGGATCCGAGGACATAGAATGACTTCGGATGTTGAAACTCTCAAAGATCCGTTGGAGATTCCATATAACCATCTCAAAAAGGTTCATTCAATGGTATATCTGAGTTGCGACGTCTTGCTTCAGGTCCGGCTCCGGTCACCACGCTTGCCTTTTCGGGTGTGGACTCGGCCTCGGACGCCGGAGGAAAGACCCACATTTCCGGTGCCGTACCCCACATGTCCGGTGCCAAGACCGGCAACCACGGAGATTCAGCAGCGCCAAATCCTTTAGCCCCAGAGCCTTCCTGCTGCTTTATTTCGCCGAGCCAGTACCGGAATGATCCCTGGAGAATTTGGGAAGAAATACGAAAGATCCTATAAAACAGCAGGCCTGTTTTGTAAGAGTGCACATGCCTTTTGGGTTATTTTGTTGCATTCGGCAGCAATGTTCACGTCGGTATATTATTGGAATGGTAGATGCCCATTGACGTGGGCGTTCCGTAAGCGCACCACCAATGCATTTCATGCCAAATTGTTTGCATGCCTTGTCATTTATGGGCTGAAACCTTAGCAGCCGGACGGAACAGGACTGTCCCGTATCTCTTACCTATAATATGACACCTAATCCTTACAGCACGTAACCTTGAGAGGGCAAAAAAAAATCTTGCACTGTGTCCCAGGACACGGTATCATTTTCGTGGTCTCATTTTCTCGGACTCTCAAGCTCAGAACGGTTAGCAAGACACTGTCGTCAGGCGAACAAGACGTCCCCATCGAAAATGACATGTCATGCTGTAGGCTTTGCCATAGCAACCAAAAAGGTCACGCGTTCATTCGTCAAAAACACTGCAGGGGTTATGTTTACTTTTTTCCCTTCTGGTTTGTTGAAGACCCACCAGTCTGACGACGATCATCGAACAACACATCACCGCACCTTCAGCCTCGTCTCGTTACATTCACCTTGCCAACCAAGGCATCAGAAGATCACATAAGTGTACAATCATTTACACTATGTATTTCATGCTGCATTTCACTAGCTACGAGGCTGTGTGTGTGTACATCTGCCAAATCATCAGCAGAGCATAAAAAGAGGGCCCATGGTCGGGCAATGGGGAGAAGAGATAATAGATATGTACATATGTACAAAGTCAGTGCAGTTTGCTCCGGAACAGGAGAAAAGCATCATCAACGGCAGCCAAAGCTCAGACGTGAAGAGCAAAGGTGATGAGAAAAGCGCACAAACCCAGGGGCTGATGAGAGTGAGAGATTGCCCAAGAGGAGCAAACCCATTATTATCCTCCATGCCCAGCCGAGATCCATGATCAATCCCCTCCACCAATCCCGATATTCTCATTGAGGCCAGGAATCTTCATCCCCATGACATGAGTTCCCTCTCTTATTTGCTTCCCCCAATCCCATCTCCTTCCCCATCCCATATTACCGGGACAGGAAAAGCTGGAATCACCCAAGACCCTGTCCAAAGTCGCCATCTATCATCTCAATGCCATTGAGTCTCCCTCTCCATTCTTCGTGCAAACTGCAAAATCCCCCCGTCCTCCACAACACACCTTGAGAAAACCTGTGGCGCGAAGCACAGGTCGTGTCGTGAAAGCAACTAGCCTTGTTCTTTCATCCATCATCCATCACGTTTTTCATACCAGAGTGAAAAAGGAAAAGAGGTATCATCACAGCAAACCGACAAAGGAAAGTTTAAGTAGAGTGTTGATCATATGAGATACTGGACCAACAGGATAGTCATAGGTGTCTGTACAGTTGAAGGGTTGGTAGAGGCCCAGAGAGGACCCTTTACCCAGGAGCTCAGGTAGAGTAGGTGCAGTGACGTGTGGCCATCGCTGGTAAGATTTATTAATGCTGTCCAGGACCATGTTGTTGTTGGCACTGGGGACGTGGAATGGCCAATCATATATATGATGTATGCCGTTCCGCCAAGATAGAAATTATGCTTTACACAAAGGAGAGGATGCAAGTCGGGTTGTGTCGAGCTCTATGGCAATGCAGTGTAAACGAAAGGGGGGGAAAAAAAAATCCAGGCTGTCACGAGCCGGAGAGGATGCCGGATCCAAGGCCCGATATGCCTGGATAACGCCGCGCTATGCCAACAAGTCGAAGTCGAAAAGAGAAGAGAAGGCGTGCTCGTGTTTGCCGACGGTCGTTGGATCGCCAATCCTATCGTCAGGAAACAGGTCTCGCAGCCTGAGCCGAAGTTGGTCTGGAGGAGAATAGCACGTCATGTCGAAACAATATTAAAGGCGATAAGAGAAGAAAAGCTATGTGCCGGAAGCAAAGAAATATGCGCATGCAGAAGACAACACGTCAACAGGGTATCTCATGCAAGAGTCAGACCTCAAGTCTATGTCGATGTCCCTTAAGTTAGAAGGAAGCCACACGCCTAGTGCCAGCTCGATCAGAACCAAGGGGAGACGCGGCGAGCAATTTGGAGAATTCGCGATCACGGTGACCACGGCCGAGGGCTGTCGGAGACTCGTCAAGACTCTGACCGCGCTGCCCAAATGCGTACGTCTGAGCCCGGCTAAGACCCTTGCGTTGCTGGCGCAGGCGGCTCATCTCCCGCTCACACGTGTTCACATGCTTGGCATCATTCATTTCGACGTAGGCCTGGGGATAGCAACGCTCACGGTGCTCGCAGAAGAAGGAGCTGTAGCCACCATCGAGGATGTAAATCTCTGGGTATGTGAGCTTCGGGTAGTTGTCCGCATTGTAGTTCCGATCTTCGGAACGAATGTAGCGGGCCATGATGGGGGCGCGATGAGCTGAGTACTCGCAATGGAAGATGAGGAGGGTCCGACCCTCCATAGGATGACGGAACAGGTGATCTGCCAGCAGCTCTTTGTCGTTGTAATTGACAGCACCGTCGATGTGGCCACCTTCATACTCGTACTCGAACCGGCAGTCGATGACCATCTTATGGTCATAGTGTTGGCTGTACTTGCCGTCCAGCACGTCTAACAAAGTCTGACGAGTAATACGGGGGATGGTGTCTGTTGGATCATCGGTAAAGAAGTGAGGCAAGATGAGCTGATGGGGTTCTTCCATGTCCATGATTGACTGCAAAGTTGAAGGGGCTGCAGTAGGGCCATCCTTTTTGCCCTTAATTATATCTTCGGGGTTTTCGAACATGCTGAGCGAGCGCCTGTACTGCCTGCGCGCCCTAGCGAAGGGATTTGCACTCCTACGAGCAGTAATGGGCGAGCCATCGCGCACTGAGTGAAGAGCGCTCAGGTGAGCCCTGGCGCGGGTAGTAGCCATAGTGGTCGGACTCTCTATGTTCAGAGAGCAATGCTCCTGCGGGGGGGAGTCCTCAAAGCACTCGCTCAAAGACATAGGGGAGGATGAAGTGCTTATGTTAGAGTCATCTCCGGTCGACAACCGGAACGAAGGAGGAGCCTGGACATCCCCATGAGCACGGGATGTCAGACCATTCGATGTGAGACCCTTGGTACGAAGAAGAGATGGGCGCTTAAGGCACAACTTTCGACGGCTGTTTTAAGACACGAGAAAAGTTGGAGATTAGTCACTACTGGTAGTCGATGATGTGGTTGTAGAAATGTGCAATTAAACTTACTCGACCGCGCCGGACTTGACTGTATCGAGGGAATGTGTATGCGGAGTGGGGGATTCCAGCAGCATCTCGTCGGCACCGGGGGTTGGAGACGACAGCTCGACATGGGCGAGACGGGAAGCCTTTTGCGGCAGCGGTGACATATCCATCATATCCGAATCATCGAGGGCTGGGGACTCAGGCAGAGGCGGCGTAGTAGCGTAGTCTAATACAAGAGCCCCCTGTTAGTCCCTCGATCCAGACTGGCGAATGTCAACCAGCAACAAAGGGATTATGCACTTACCACGCCCCTCGCTGGCATCGATCATCGTTGCCGTCGTAAAGAGGGAGCGCCGCGGAGTAGGAAACATCGGGCTGCTATAGGACAATGGAGTGTAAGTAAAGTACAAGTGAAAGTGTCATAGCTGTCGGCTAGGGGTTTGGATGCCAATGCTTACCTTGCATCGTTGAGCTTGAAATTCTGCGACAAGTCGGCGGCAAGAGACGCCGCGGGAGAGGAGCCCCGAACGGACTTGAATAGATCGGAATTGTTGCGCTGGAACTTGTATGTACCAGTAAGACGGTTCGCCCTCAGGTGCTTCCCGAAGACACTGCCTTGGTTAAAGGGGGAGGCGGGCGCCGGCCGCATGGCAGCCAGCGGCGAAGAAGCGTCCATTGTGTGACAAGCGAGTGCTGTTGCATGCACAGAGGATAAGAAAGCAGGTGTGTTGGACCAGAAAGGGCTGTCAATCCTTCTCGGACAGTCGGCCTTCCCGAGTCTGTGGACTGTTGGAGGTCAAAGTGCAGGTGAAGGTGCAGGCGCGGTTCAGAAGTCAGGGACGGACCAGGAATGTCGAGGTCGGGACGACGCAGGTATACTTCGCGGGCTGACTGTAGCAACAATGATCGAATGCTGCAACGACGCCGCAGAAGTGCTCTGAAGGTTGCTGTTGCATCAATGGGCAGCAACAGCTCTGGGTGTTGGCTGTGGTTAAGAAGGATCGGGCGCAGGAGTTGGTGGTTGCTGGGCCCGTACTTCAGTTTTCTCGTCGTCCGGTGCAACGCGGGCGGTCTGCGGTTTTGGGACTGGCAGAACCAGGGACGGTAAGTTTGAGGTCAAAGCCGTACAAATTACAGCGGGGGTCCCGCTTTCGTTGCAGCCCAGGCCACGAACCGACCTTTCAAGGGCCCCAAAAGCGGAAGATCCGGGCTGGGGTCGGGTAGCTGCCTGACAAAAGGCGGTTTGTTTGCACGGGTCTCGACCGTCAAAGCGACGTCGAAAAAAAAAAAAAGAATGCTGATGTTGGCCGGCAGGTTACTTCAGGCACCGCGCGGCAGGGCTGTGTACGGCGAGAGCAAGTACCGTACTGTCGGGGCGTCCGTTTTTGGATCTGGCGTTGCGAGACGGTGATTGCCAATCGTCCCGATGACAGCGAGGAGACCGGCGCAGCAATCACGCGAATTGGTAAATGTTGGATGAAAGGGAAGATTTATGATGCAAGGTCGGATGAAGAGAATGGTTATGGTTATGCGGGAATGCAGGTGGGCGGGAGCTGCAGATGGAAGCAGGCTACACCAGTGACCTTAGTGACCTTGAAGATTGCGACCCCTCCAACTTGATATGGAGCGCCTCAAACACTGGATTTGGATGCACGCCCGGTCCAGCCTCAGCTGAATCTTGGAACTCCAGCTCCGTTCTCGAATTGAGATAAGATGTTTGACGTGAAAATGTTGCTGGCAGCAAACTGCTCAAATTGTCACTCACGAAGGCTGCTAGGTAGGCAATTGAGAAGGATTTTCTTTTGCAGACAAGTTGCGCACTGTTAGCAGGGTTGACAGGGAAGCCTGCTGATCGAACGGCGCTCGCTTTTCCTCCGGGTTGTCAGGGGAGACGGAGGTCGCTGGCTCCAGCAAGGTTACTGCTGTTGCTTGGTGCAAGGGTAGTGCAGCGCCCCTAGCTTGTGGAAGGAAGAGCTGACCCCTGCCCGCGCTCGAAGCACATGTGTGGGGTTGTGGGAGCTTCCTCATGCAGCTCTTGTCTTAGTGAGGTAACGTTTCGTGTGTGATTTCCTGATAGAGGGTACCTCTTAAATCATAGGGCTGAGAATGGCGCATGTCGTCACTTTTATCGACCTCATGCTCGAATCATGTACACAAATCATAGGTCTTAACTCTAGCTGCGACACGGCCTCGTGGGAGATGTTTGATGTGCCGCTTTCGGCGCCCCAAGATCACAGCTGTCAGCAGCAGCCCCCAATTCAACAACTTCATGTCTCATCGTTGAACAAATTCCTACTAAGACATATTGATGAAGAAATGCGTAAGAGTTTGATTAAACACCTTTGGGAAGAAATTTTCTTGGTTGATCATGAAACGTTGGACAAATAGACAAGATGCCGTCAGAAAGCAAACAACACTTGTTCGATCTTCGAGTTTGCTTCCATTCGGCCACCAAATAGCTAGCATTTCCTCCTTTGAGATCTGTCGTTGTCTAAAAATGCTCAATGGACCATGTAAATACATAGACTCAACATTTGATGATGAAAGGCTACTTCAACCACGAACATATACTTTTCCTCAACACTTTCAGTTGATATAGAACTAGCACCACACGATCGATCTCAACGCTTGTTCACGCAAAAGTGTTTACACTCCGACTTTGCCAGGCAAATTTCGTGTCGTTACCAACGGAGCCCAGTTTAAAAACACCTTGGATCAATTTTGATCTCGCCGTCCTTCTAAGATTGAAGTAAAATCTACAATGGAAGTCAGCCTGTTATCTATATGCGCTGCATCACCCACGTGATGTTAACGTTTAATAGAAGGCTTCACAGCTTGCTGGAGATATGATAGGCGTCTCAGATTTCCTTAGCATCTTCCCGTTTTGGCGTTTTGGGCAGGTCGAGCACGGACGCATGTTGATGACGGTGCGTTGTTGACTTGGGGCAGAGCCGTTTGGGTTCTTGTCGCAGCTCGAATTTCACGACGTTCTCTCAACCGAGTATACCGATGAGCTGGAAACGCCAGAGATATTATCACCACCGTTCGATCAAAGCATTCGAGAAGCCATTATCTTTGTAGTTGCTAGCCCAACATTCTGGAAACGAATACCTCCGTCATGAAATTGCTCGCCAAGACTCGAACCGTGGCACCCCTAGCAACGAAGTTCCCCGTCCGTTGCGGGGCTGGTTACCCGCTGGTTGCTGGGCGGCATGCAGGGTTCTTAGGGCAGGCTTTAGCGTTGCCCTGTGTTTATGTATGTATTGAACGGTCCTGTCGTTGAAATTACCGTTCCCCATCCCCCTCCTCATCGATCAAAGTCATGTCGGCGATATGGCAGAGAGCAGAAATGTCGATGACAATGAAGAGAGCTTGAAGCTACCAGCAGCACAAAGGGCACCTTCGTCGTCTGCAACGTCCCATTGTTCTCAGCCCTTTTTCGTCCTACTCATGTAAAGACGTCATCAGGCCTCAGCAGGGCCGGAACCAAGCACCCTTGTTTTTCGCATCGGCGTCTTTTCCAAGGCCGAACAGGATCGTCCAGCAGATGTTGTTTTTTCGCCAGTCATTACGTTTTGACTCGTCATCACTGTCCTCTGTCTGTCGATTGCGATACTGGGATCTGATCGACTCGAAAAACATGGCAAATGAGGAGCGAGTCGTGCATGCAAATCAAAGGAACAGCAATGACAGCAGCAATTGTATCGAGATGTACTTTACAGGGATTTCACTTTCTCCCTTTCGCGTTGATCGCTAGTTGCGTTCGAGGCCCAATTCGCTGTGCTAAAAAGGCGACCCGCTCACCCAAATGATCAAGCAGCAAGCATCGAATGCGTGTCCAATGATGATAAAGAATTGACGTCTCGGCACAATGGCCCAAGGCGCCAATGCAGCCGAGCCAGCCCTTCAGGCGCAGACGCTTGGAGCTCTGTGTTGCAGCCCAGCTCCTAAATCGCACGCCACAGCCCTGGAGAAGGACCCCATTCCTCCGGCCCGGAAGAGGATTGGCTTGGGGCCCCGGTCAGCCTGTTGGCGCTTGTGTTTGAGAAGTTTTCCATGCCAGACAAGCTGCCGCGGCAAGACTTATGGATGTCTGCGCATCCGCGTGCAAGACCACATGCACACACATGATTGTGGACTGCATTGGCAAGAAAACCAGCGCCTTTCCTTTTTGCGGAATAAAGTAAACAAAAGACGCGCTTTCTGCGGAATAAACAGAGGCTGGTCCCCGCGTCAGCTGTCTTTGACGCGGGGCAGGATGCGAAAGAGACGCGGTATCACCTGACCTGGGCCACCCTCACCGTCCGTCTCACAAGACGAACAGTATGTCTGGGGTGCGATTGGGCTTGAAAACACCAAGTAATCTCAGTGATAACATCCGCTGATTCTCTTAGTAGCAGACGTTCCTCTGAAGACGTCGCTTCTCCTTCCCCATCACATTTGCTTCACTGACCATGAAGCCATGCTACCAACCCATGAACACGCCCCCCCCCCCCCCC
>Ga0065720_1003978_pt1 | contig 24447 bp, 17 predicted proteins | sample Thericmetagenome_FD_59107 | JGI IMG/M metagenome (GOLD analysis project Ga0065720, IMG submission 59107) | Thermophilic microbial communities from the Joint Bioenergy Institute, California, USA of rice/straw/compost enrichment - eDNA_2 v2... | ecosystem: Engineered > Solid waste > Grass >... | reverse complement strand
GTCGAAGCGGCCTGCGCTCCACAAGGCAGCCTTTCACACCCAAAACGACAACCGATTCTCTCATAGCAGGTGGATCAAACTTCGGGGGCACGCCAAAAGATCTTCCGTCACCTGAAACCGCGCGGCAGTACTCTCATTGGGCACACCGCTCGCCCAGTTTTCGGCCGTAAACCAATCCCCATCATTGGTTCGCCAGACACTTTGCGCATTCAGGCTGCCGGCGAGAAGACACATCAGTCCAACGCCTGTCAGAGCCGCTCGGAGTGGCTTGGGGGATAAATCGAAGCGATTCATAGGAATTTCGCAGTTTTACGCTATCTGCTACTGTTTTCTGTAGAAAACGATAATAGAATTTGCGAAGTTTTGTCAACTTTACTTTCGCAGAACTTGGATCTTATATACTCCGAATACGCAGATTAACGCAGAACTGCGAAATTTTTAGCTATGGAAGGTACGACTCCGAAGCGGCCCTCTGAACGGGCCGCCGAATTTCTGAACAATTTCCTGAGGAACCAACCTCCCACCGGAGAGCTGCTCCTTCCAAGCACGCGTTTTATTGCAGGCAAACTCGGGATCAGTGAGGGTACCGTCCGGAACGTTCTTCGACGGATGAAAAAGGAAGGTGCCTTTGAACCCGGCGGAAAGGGCCTTCCGTTCCATGTCCCGCAGAGAATTTCCATTGGCACCAACGCGGGAATTTTGGACCCGACCCGTCTGAGCGGTTACCCCGGCAAGGTGCTGCTGAGCGCCTTCAGAACCGTTTTGCAACTCGGTACCGCAGCTTCCATTTCCTCGATTTTTTCGCAGGAGGAATATGATTCTCCCCCTTCCGACAGCGAGGTAGCCCGACGCTGCAACGAACTGGATGCCATCCTGATTTCCCAAAGCGCCCCCCACCCCGAGACGCTGATAGCCCACTGCAACCGGCAGAAAAAACCGTACATCGTACTGAATTCCCCAGGCGAGGAGGCCACCACCAATTTCGTCAGCCCCAACCAGACCCAGGCATTTTATCAGCTTGGCAAGGCGCTCGCCCGGGCCGGCAGGCGGCGGCTGGCCCTGCTGGTGTTTCCATCCCTTGAACACTCGGCAGCCATCCGGCAGCGGGTGGCTGGCCTTGTCAACGGGCTGGGCCCGGCTTTGGGGGAACGAGTCCAGCTTCGCATTGGACCGTGCCAAGGCTGGCTTCAAAACGATGGCAGGGCAGCCATGGAAACGCTTCTCCAAAGCGGCTATTTTCCCGATGCCATCCTGACGGCAGGCGATCATCTGGCACTGGGGGCCATGGAAGCGCTCGAAAGGCACGGTGTAAACATCCCCTCCGATGTGAGCGTGATTACCGGCGGAGGAGTGGAAGCCACCGTCCTGCACAACAACCTTACCCGGCTCTCCCTGCCCGCTCATGAGGTAGGGCAACAGGCTGTGGAAAGGCTCGTGACGATGGTCCGGAGCCAAACCCACTCCGTTCCGGGGCGTTACATCGACATACCCATTGTCGCCGGCCGCACCACCACCCCTGAAGAAAACCGGTTGCTTCAACCCTGCTTCGAGGAAGCCAACGCAGCCCCCAGCAGAGCATTTTCCTGAGGCGTGGTAGTTTGCCCAAGAACGAGAGGGATATCGAGGTAAGCCCCCGGAACCGTGCAGGTTCCTTCTTTCAGCATATCGGTAATTTTCGAAATGGCCAACCGCCCCATCTCCTCGGCGGGCAGCACCTGTCGCGTGACCTCCCTGGTTGCCACCTCGCTCTCGACGCCGCCACCGGATATTACGCTCACCTGCGAGGGACACCGCAACCCCTTGGTTTCCAGCGCATCCATGGCCCCCAGCGTCAAATGATCGCCTGCAGTCAGGATTGCATCAGGGATATAGCCGGATTCGATCAACTCCGTCACCCAGGCACGCCCGGTTTCCTGCCGCCAATCCTCGCACTCGATCACCCGCAACTCGGCATGGACCCCCAGGTCCACCCCCAGGGCATTCACCAAACCGGCAATCCGCTGCCGAATAACGATGGAACGCTCGATGGAGGGAAAGACCAGGATGGCAAACTTCCTCCTGCCGGCCTGCTTCAGGGCCTTCCCCAGGCGATAGCTGGCCCCAAAATGATTCGGGCTGACAAAATTGACCGTGGCGTCCTCCCGGGGCGGATTGAGAACAACGTACGGCTTTTGTTTTGCCACGCAGTACTCAATCAGCGTGGAGATATGGACCGTACTCAATGAAATAAGAATGGCGTCAAAGTCGTCGCACCGGCGGTGCACCTCGGCTTCCGTGGGGGGATACTCATACTCTTCCTTTGAAAAAAGCGACGAGAGCGCCGCGGAAGCCCCCAGCTTCATCACCATGTTAAAGGCACTCAACAGAATCTTTCCCGGAAATCCTCCAAACTGGCTTGTGTCCACTATCCCGGCATTGGTGCCGATATGGATGCGCTGCCGGGAAAGGTTCTTCACCTTCGAAGCGGTGAAAATGCCGCTGCCTGCCCGCGTATAAATCGTCCCTTCCTTCTTCCAACGTTGCAGAACGTTTCGGACAGTCCCTTCGCTCACCCCCACCTGCCTGGCAATGTAGCGTGTACTCGGCAGCCGGGCGCCTTCCGGAAGGGGATGATCCTGGAAAAGCCGAAGAAGGTAATCCTCGACCAGGTCCGACGGCCGTTTATGGATGGAGAACTGCGGCATTTGCGCAGTTATACGCAGCTCGTTCCCTCCCGTCTACTGAAAACTGTTCGCATAACCGACCCCAAACAGCGTAAAACATGCACATCAAGCCGGCAAAGCCACACCGACTTCCTGGAGCGGACTGCGTCCTCCCCACCCCGGCAGGGCGGGAAGGAGAATAATATTACCCGATATGACTTCCATTCAGAATCGAAGCAATTTCGGAAACGACATCGACCTCCACGACACCAGGTCGTTGACCAATCCGCTACCGGAACGGATGGAGATACCTTAGCCCCGCCGGGCTTGGGGCATTTCACCACGATCTGATTGTGGCACCATTCATTTCATATTTACCCCTTTGTTTCATTTTATAAAAACCGCCTTTTCACGGCCGCTCGAACGGGTTGTTTCTTCTTGATAGGAACTCGGCATCTCCCACAATGGGCTCGGTTTTACCTCTTGGCCATGAACACCGTAGAAACCCCCAGAGTGGCAGTCGTTGGCATGGGAGCCTTTGGAACGGTGCATGCGGAGACCGTTCGGAAGCTGGATGGCGTCCGCCTCGCGGCGCTGGTGGAGACGGACCGCTCGCGCCATGCCACGCTTTCCCAAACGTTTCCCGGCATCCCCGTTTATTCGTCGCTGGAAGAGCTGATTGCGGCGAAGGCTGCCGATGCCGTCATCATTGCCACCCGCGCATCGACTCACACTGCCCTGGCCACCACCGCCATGAAGGCCGGATTGGCGATTCTGGTGGAAAAACCGGCGGCGGAAACCGAAGCGGAAATCGAAGCGATGATTGCCGTCCGCAACCAAACCGGCGCGGCGGCCATGGTGAACCATATCTGCCTCTTCCACTCCCTGATCCATCCGCTGCTCAAAAAGGTGGAAGAAAAAGGGTTTCGCGCCGCCCACTTTGTCCGTCACCGCTCCGCCCTTCAGGCCCAACGCTTTCCGGAAGCCCATCCGCTGCGGTTGATGATGGTGCACGATCTTTACGTGGCCGCCCAAATGGTCCGGGGCGAGGAGCCGGTGGAGTTTCACTTCATCGACTCCGGCAAACCGGGACACACACCCGACATGAGCTGGGCAACGCTTCGCTGGGCCGACGGCCGGGTGGCCACCTTCCACGCCCACAGCACCCTGCCCCCCGGATCTCCCGCCGAAGGATGGGACCGGACGGAAGTCTTCGGGGTCGATTACCACAGCGTGGTACAAACCAACCCGGCCCCGTGGCAGTGGCACGAATCGCTTGCGGAATGGCCGGTCTCCCTGGAAATTTCCACCGTTCACGGCCGGCCCGTCGGTATGCTGGCCGAAGCCCTCCGCAGTTTCGCGGCTGCCGTCAGGGGGGCGCCGGTTCCCTGCGGCTGTCGCCTGGAAGATGCCCTGCAAATTGAACGCTGGGCCGACAAACTGATTCACTCCCGCAAGGCATAAACCATGTTTACTCCGGAAACGATCTCGCGCGATTTTCCCTCGCTGGTGGGGAAAACCTATCTCAATACCGCAGCCGAAGGGATTCCGCCCCTCATCGTCGGCCAGGCGTTGCAACAATACTTTGCCGACAAGGCCCTTGGCATGGACGGGAGGGAGGCCCACTTCCGTGCCGAGCGGGAGGCCAGGGAGATCACGGCGTATCATCTGGGGTTGAAACCCGAAGAAGTGTCCTTTTGCTCCTGCAGCGCAGAAGCCTACAACCTGCTGGCCAGCGCCCTGGCCCTGGAGCCGGAGGATGAGGTGGTCATCAACGAACTCGATTTTCCCTCGGGCGCCACGCCATGGCTGGCCGATCGGGGTCGGCCGACGGTCAAGGTTTGGCAATCGGTTCAGGGGGGCGTGACCATGGAACATCTGGTTCCCCTGCTCGGTTCCCGAACCCGTTTGGTGCAGGTTTCGCTGGTGAGCTTCTACAACGGCTACCGCCTTCCCTGGGCCGAGTTTCTCGCCACGGTGCGGCAGCATGCTCCCCAGGCGGTGGTGGCCGTGGACGTCACGCAGGCGCTGGGACGCTTCCCGCTCGACTGTCAGGGTGCCGACATCCTCATCTCCAGCACGCACAAGTGGACCCTTGGGATTCACGGCGGCGGCATTGTTGGCATTCCCGGGCATGCCGCCAACCGCCTGACGGCACGTGCCGGGGGGTGGTACCACCTGCAAAACGCCTTTAACGACGACCGCTTCAAACGGGTGGAGATCAAGCCGGGGGCCGCCAGCTTTGCCACGGGCATGCCCAGTTTTGCGCCCATCTATGCCCTCAACGCCGCCCTCCGCTATCTGGCCGAAGTGGGCGTTGCCCAAATCGCCTGCCATGCCGACCCGCTGGTGGTCCAGGCGTACCACGGGCTGCAGGAACTCGGGATCACCCCGATGGCCCCGTTTGATCCCGGCTATTGCTCGGGGATACTGGCCTTCCGTCATCCGAACGCCGAGGCCATCCACCGTCGCCTGCACGAAGCCAACATTCACGTGATGTATCACGCAGGACGAATCCGGATTGCGTTGCACGGCTACAACACCGCCAACGACGTCACCCGTTTTCTGGAAGTACTGAAGCTGGCCCTGTAACCTGTTTTCCCGCCATGGACCTTGCCGACGCTCATGTTCACTTCTTTCGACAGGGGTTTCAAACCCGGTACGGCGTCTTTTTCCCCAACGAAGGCGAAATTGCGTTCTATGAGGGAATCCGGGAGGTTCACCGCATCGGCGCCGTCCTTGCCGTAGGTTACGAAGGGGAGCATGCCTACCTTGGCAACAACCGGTACCTGGCCGAACTCGCAGCGGGCCGCCCCTGGCTCCATCCTTTGGCCTATTTACACGCCGAAACACCGCCCTCCATCGAGACCCTGAACCGGTACCGGGAGGAGCGGTTTGCCGGCGTCTCGCTTTATCTGACGGACACCCAACGGGCGGAAAGCGTTGCCCGATGGCCGGGGGAAGTCATCGCCGCGTTGAACGAGCATCGCGCGATAGTCAGCATCAACATCCCGTGTCCCCTTCTTTCCACCGCCGCGCCGTTTCTGGAAAAGGTGGAAGGGTGCAGGGTGCTCATCAGTCACCTTGGGCTGTCCAAGGTGCAGGAAAGCAGCCAGGCGGCCGAACTGCTTCGTCCGCTCACCGCGCTGGCCCGGCTTCCCCATGTGGGCGTCAAGGCGTCGGCCTTCTATGCCCATGGGAAAGATTGGCACAACTACCCCCACCCGGAAGCCCTGACTGCATTCTCCGTGGTAGCCGAAGCATTCGGCACCGGGCGCCTCTACTGGGGGTCCGACTTTAGCCCGGCGCTGGAATACGTTTCCATCCCGCAAACCATCGAGGTCATCCGGAGTCACCCCAACCTGAACGAAGCCGAAAAAACCGCGATCCTTTGCGGTAATCTACGCAGGTTGCTCAACGTGTAGCCGCCCGTTCTCAACCGGCCACTAAACCCCTTTCTGGCCTGAAAGGCCATGATTTTGCCAGGTAATGAACACGTGATTATTAAAGAGGCACATTATCAGCGATTTAGAAAGAAAACACCTGATTTTCTTGACATTCTACCCCATCAAACCTAGTAAGGACGTGTTTATTGCGCATTGGTAGCCAATGATCTCCCAACGAAAGATTGCCGAACATCTCAACCTAGGGCGATCGACCGTCGCCAACATTCTTCGCGGGGAAAACCTTCTCAAATACAGCGAGGAAACCCGCCGGGCGGTTCTGGAGACGGCGGAGCGGTTTGGTTACCGGCCCAACCGCGCCTCGCGCAGCATCCGCTTGGGGCGTACCAATGTCATCGGCGTCATCCATTTCGGCGGTCACAACGATGTGTCCCGACAGGCCTTCAATCTGCTGGCCAAAGGGATTGCCGCCCGCGGGTACGACATCTACGTGCTCGACCTGACCTGGTACGACGGCAGCATCTCCAAGGCTCTGGACAAACTGGTGGAAATGCGGGTGGAAGGCGTGGTGGTCTGTTACATGGCTCATTTCTTCGGGGCGACAGAAATCGATATTCTGAAGCGGGCCAAAATTCCCGCCGTCTCCATAGGCGGTAACGAAAAATGGGGCATTCCCACGGTCCACGGCGATGCCAGAACGCCTTTGAACCAAATGGTAAAGCATCTGGTGTCGCAGGGAATCCGCCGTTTGCAGATACTCACCAATCATTACAACGCGCGGACCACACTGAACCGGATTGAGGGATTCAAATCCGGCATTCTGGAAGTTGGCGGCAAGATTCTCGACAATCCGGGCAGAAGTGAAACCATTGCCCAATGGCCCACCGAAGAAGGCATTTTTGGAAAGATTACCCAAATTGAAATTGCGCCCAACCAGTTCGAGCCTGCCTATCAGTATGTCAACCGGCTAATTGATGCCGGAACCCTTCCCGAAGCCTTTGTTTGCTCCAACGACCAGTGGGCCCGCCAAGTCTTCCTGGCCCTGCTGCAGCGGGGTCTGAAAGTCCCCGAAGACGTGGCGGTAACCGGCTTTGATAACGATAATTTTGGCAACTATCCCCCCTATTACCTCACCACCGTTGCCCAGCCAATCGAAGCCGAGTGTGAAAAGGTGCTGGAGATCCTGCTTGCCCTCATCAAGGGAGAGAAGCTTTCGCAAGAGCATTTTGTCTTTCCGTGCAATCTGGTGATCCGGAAATCGTCCTTAAAACCGTGTCATTCCCCTAAACACTAACCCCCCAAACGTATGAAGCCGTACCCTCTCATCTTTCGGAAGATCGCGCCCACCCTTACCGTGGCCGCCATGTTAACCCTTGCACCTTCGTTGCATGCGGCATCCTGGGTTGGCGGAGGCGGCAACACGCACTGGAACAATCCCGACAACTGGAGTGACTCCGCCCTGCCCGACAACCAAGAGGTTATTTTTGGCGATACGGGAACCACTGACAAAAGCACTCCCGGTAATATCGTTACCGTTAATACGACGATTGCCACACTCAACTATGTCAACTACGGCACTTCCTCAAACTCGTGGCAGGTGACGCAAATCAACGAGGGAGCCACCCTCACCATCAACGGTAGCGATGCCATTTTCCGGGTTGGTTACGGGCTGCATGAGCAAAACATCTACCACGAAACCAGAGTGGCTTTTGTGGGCGACGGCACGCTTCAGGTTGGCACCGACAATAATGCCATTGCCTATATCGGAAATGCTGCCCCCGGAAAAAGCACAACCATGGGCAGCATTTTGGATCTTTCGGGATTAAGAGAAACCGTCTTCAATCTGGGCGGCGGCACCCTGATTGTGGGCGCCGAAGACCGCAGTTCCGCCACGCTGATCCTCTCCAACAACACCTCCATTATTGCGGCAAACCTGTACATCGGTGGTGATACCGGCAAAAACAGCAGCGGGATTGTACGCTTTGATACGGGTACCTCCGACACCAAGACGGTTGTCATTCGGGGCGCAGACAATACCCCCCTCAATATCCTCGGCATTGCAAACTACACCTTCTCGCAGTCAACGTCGGGGAAGCAGTATGGCGAGCTCGATCTTTCCGGGGCGGTGGTCGATGCCGAGGTCAATATCCTCGTCATCGGCCGGGGAGGGAACTCCAATGCCAACGGGCGTTCTGAAGGTGTCTTTACCATGGATGCCGGCACCTTTGTGGTCCAGACCGGCACCATCGGTTCGGCGCGCAATACCAGCAGCACTTCCAATGATCCTCATACCGGGATTGTCAATATCAACGGAGGCACGTTTCTGGTTTCCGGTTCCCTGACCCTTGCCGCCAAGGACAATGGAAATGCCCGTTCCACCGGAATCATCAATATCAGCGGCTCGGGCCATATGGTTGCAGAGAGTGGTATCCAGATGGGACATCGCGCCGATGGCACCAGCGAAGAAATCCTTGAAGCCACCATAAACCTTACCGGCGGATCCCTCACGGTAGGCGGAGATATTGCCAAAGGGACCGGAGGGTCGGCCATCGTTTCCACCATCCTGCTTGATGGCGGGCACCTTGACATGGGCGGCCACGCCATCACGGTGGACTCGTTCCTGGTTCAATCCGGCACCTTAAGTAACCTCGGCCAGTTCAACAGCGGTGCCACCCTCACCAAGACCGGGGCGGGCACCCTGCACCTCGCTGGCGTCAGCAATCATACCGGACCTACCGATCTAACGGCCGGCACCACCATTCTCTCGGGCACCCTGGCCCACAGCCACGTGATGGTACGGAATGAAGCGGTTCTTCGCGCGGACGGCGGTGTCATTGGGCAAGCACTAACCATCGAATCGGGCGGCACCCTGGCGTTCACTTTGGAATCGACGACTCCCGCAACCTTCCTGGCTGCGGAAAGTATTACTCTCGGCGAAGAAGCCAATCTGGAATTAACCCTCGCCACCCTTCCAGCAACAAGCTATCACCTGGTGCAGGGGGATGTAGAAGGAACCTTTTTAACCATCAACGGACAGACCATCGTCGACAACCGGTTCACGCTCACGTTCAACGAACAACTTTTCGAATTCATTATTGATTACAGCAACGGAATCACCATTACCCAAGTGATTCCTGAACCTGCAACCGTCGTGATCCTTGCCCTCGGACTGTTCCCGATATTGAAGGGAATCAGACGGCGATTGTAAACCTCACCATCCCAATCCCTTCCTGCATAGACCTGAAAACCAGACCTACACCCCTTTTATGCGCTTCACCATCGCCTTTCTTGCGGTTGCATGGGCTGCAATTACGTATTCTTTGGCAGCCGAATCCCTCGACCTTGTGAAATCGGGAACCGCATCCGCGGTCATCCTAATTTCAAAAGAGCCAGAAGAAGGGCCGGGTATCCGTTTTCAAAAAGCCAGCACCCAGGCGGCAGCCGAGGAAATCCAAAGTGTCATCCGGCAGATTACCGGAGCCACCCTGCCGATCGAAAAAATCGCTCCAACAGAGCTACAGGCCCGGTTAAAAAAGGCTTCCAGGGAAAAACAAACCCCCATCCTACTTGGAGACATTGCCCGGGCGTACCTTGCCCAACGGGAAAAAGGACTGACCTTCCCAAAAGATCCCAGCGGGTTCGTTCTCAAAGTGGATGACGTGGTAGCGATAGCCGGCAGTTCCCCGCGCGGTACCGAAATCGGAAGCTATGAACTACTGGAACAGCTGGGAGCGCGCTGGTTCTTTCCAGGCTCCCTGGGAACCGTCCTCCCTCAGGCTAAAGAGCTTCAGGTGGCAAAGCAGACCACCATTCAAACCCCTTCGTTTGAAGCGCGCCACTTCGGCTTCAATGCCCTGGACAAGGATCCCGTAATTGTCGAATGGAAAAAACATCAACGGGAAGGTGGCCCATTCTTCCCTCCGGCCCACGGGATTAAACTGGGCCCGGATGTCAGCTTCGAAAGTCATCCGGAATTTTATTCGCTGGTGAAAGGCAAGCGTACCGACCGCCAGCTTTGTATTTCCAATCCCGAAGTATTACGCCGTGCCATCCAAACCACGCGGGAATATTTTCGTAAAAATCCGGATACACCCTGGATCGGCATGGGGCCCAATGATGGTGGCGGTTTCTGTGAATGCCCTTCGTGCGTCGCCCTGGACGGGGGCGAATGGGATGCCTTCAGCAATGGTCCCAGCGTTACCGATCGTTACATCTGGTTTTTCAACCAGATCCTGGAGGCCATTAGCGACGAGTTTCCGGACAAGAAAATCGGCTTTTACATTTACCACACCTACCTTCGTCCCCCCGTTCGGGTAAAACCAAATCCCCGCATTGTTGGCGCCCTGGCCCCCATCGGTCTTTGCCGCATTCACGGCGTCAGCAATCCGCTATGTCCGGAAAAACAATATCTGAAACGGCTTCTAAGCGAATGGAAACAAATCCTTCCCGAAGTTTATGAACGGGCCTACTGGTTCAACCTGGCCGATCCGGGCATGTGGTTTGTTCAGATACACCGCTTGAAGGACGAACTGGCCTTCTACGCCAAAGAAGGCATCACCGGTTTTCGAACAGAGGTTACGCCCCAATGGGCGGTACAAGGGCCGTCGCTCTACATTGCCGGAAAGCTAATGTGGAACGCCAACCAGGACGTCAACGCACTGCTGGATGACTTTTGCGAGAAACTCTTCGGCCCGGCAGCTGGTCCAATGAAAACGTATTTCCAGAAGATCGATACACGGCTCGAAACCTGCGATCACCACACCGGAAGCGCGTTTGATATTACCAGGTTTTTTCCGCCCGAGGTCCGGGCCGAGCTGATGGCACTGATTGAAAAGGCCACCTCGCTGGCCAATGAATCGCCATACCGGGAACGGGTAGCCGTTTTTGCCTTGGGAGCCAGGTTCAGCAATCATTTTGCCGAGATGATTGAGGCCAGGAACCGGCACGACTGGGCCAAGGCCCATGTCAACCTTCAGGCGATGGACAATCTAAGGGAAACAGCTTGCAGCATGCAGCCCCCCATACTCTCGCGGCATGCGGAATCTTACCTTCGCCGCTTCTTCCGGCTGCCGGTGGAACAAGGCTTCCAGCGGACTACCCAGGGAAACCTCCTGGTGGCTCCGTTGCTTGATCGTTGGGAAATGCTGCTCGATCCCCAACAGGTGGGGGAAACGTTAAATTATTTCTCGCAGACAACCAAGGGGGGAAACTGGCAGCCTACCGAAACCTTTACCACCACCTGGAGTAACCTGGGACTCCGATACTACAAAGGCCTGGCATGGTTCCGGCAAACCGTGCATCTTCCAAAAGAACACGCCGGCAAACGGCTCTTTATCTGGTTTGGCGGCGTCGATGAAACCGCCCGGGTCTGGATCAATGGAAAACTGGTTGGCACAAGCCCTGTTTCCGCCTTTACCCCGTTTGAACTGGATGCGACCAGCGCCCTTCGGGAAGGCCCCAATGAAGTGATCCTTTGCGTGGCCAACCAAAGGGTAGACGAGCTTGGCACCGGCGGAATCACTGCTCCCGCCTTTATCTACGCACCGGCCAAAGGGAAAGGCGCCGTTCCCGAAAATGTGAAACCCCTTCGAGACACCTTCCCATGACATCCTCCGTTCTAGCCCAGTTGCGCCAAATCCTTGGCCTGTTCTGCCTGTTGGGATATGCCAGCTCCGGCCTTGCCCTCACCATCGGTGCAGCAGATCGCCCGGCACCCGTCGTCGTCTTGCCGAAGGAACCCAAGGATCAGGAACGGTATGCGGCGGGGGATCTGTCCCATTACCTTAAACGCATCACCGGCAAGGATATTGAGATTACCCACGAGGCACCTCATCAAGCCGCATTACCCATTTTCCTGGGCGATCTACCCCAAAACGCCAGCTACCAGCCGCTCGTCGAGCGCCAGCAGCTGGGACGCGACGGTTTTGTTCTCGCCGTTACAGGCACCGCCATTCACATTCTGGGCGGAAGCAAATTTGGTACCGCTTACGGCGCCTATGAACTTCTGGAACGCATGGGCGTTCGCTGGTTCTTCCCCGGCGAATGGGGCGAAGTGGTACCCGAAAACCAGGTGGTCACCTTGGAGGAAGGGGTCTTTACCGACAAACCGGCATTTCCGATCCGGCAGATGCACGTGGCCCACGTGGACGAAGTGGCCGGTCAATGGATCCGGCGCAATCGTCATACGCGATGCGGTTACTACGGCCACTCGCGTCTGGTCCATCCCAGGAAATACGGTGCCAAACACCCCGAGTGGTATGCCGAAATTGACGGGGTACGCCAGGTGGACAACCCCAATTATAAACTTTGCCACTCCAACGAAGAAATGGTGAAGGCGGCCATTGGGGAGGTGCTTGAAGAACTGAAGAAGAGAAAAGCCAATTCGAAACCGGTTCGGCACAACGGCTATCCCCATCTAACCGAAGATTACACCTGCATCAGCATCAGCCCCACCGACGGTGGAGGCTTTTGCCGCTGCAAGGAATGCCTTGCCATGGGGACCATCTCCGATCGTCTGCAGATCTTTGCCAACAAAATTGCCAAGGCTGTCCGAGCCGTCTACCCGGATGTCTGGGTAGGCTACTACGGCGCTTACTCGGAAGCCCAAATGCCTCCTACCGTAAAGGCAGAGCCTGGCGTAATCGTATTTGCTACCACGTGGACAAAAAGTTTCTTCCATCCCATCACCGCAATGGCCAACAACGCCTACCGGGAGAAGCTGGAGGCTTTTAGCCGTCAATGCCCCGCCATGGCCCTTCGCGACTTTGACGGACTCTCGGTTTGGTGGGGTTATGGTCCTTTTACGCTGGCGGATGTCCACGCGGAAGATTACCAGTGGTACCTGCAACACAACCTCCTTGGCATTATTACGGAAGCCCAAAACGGCTGGGCCCCCTGGGGATACAGTTATTACCTGACCGGAAAACTTTGGTGGAACCCCCGCGCCGATCTGGCGGCACTTAAACGTGATTTTGTGGAAAAGGCATACGGCGAAGCAGCAGAACCGATGCGCCGCTACTACGAACGTCTTGACCGGGCAAAGGTTTACCCGTCTGCGGCGGATCTCTACACCATGCGGCAAGACCTTGAGGAGGCCGCGAAAATGGCAAAACGGAGCGACGTCATCACCCGGATTGATGCCCTACGCACCTACTATCATCTCAACGACCTGATTACTAAAAGCCAAAAGGGGGAACCGGTCGACCTACAACGCTTCAGCCGCCTTTTTGCCAGCCTTGACCGGTACGCCAACCCATTTAAATCGAAGGATCTGAAGAAACTGCTTCCCACCTATCAGCCGGACGCCACACCCTTTAACCGGGAGGAACTCCGCGCCATTCTTGACGAAGTGGTTCTCATCCCGCCAGGGGAACAGCTTCCGGAATGGAACAACCAAGAAGATCTACGCCTGGTTCCCCTTTCCAAGGAAATTCATCCGCCACTAAAGGAACCCCTCTCCCTGGGTATGTCCCTGCGGTATGGCCCCACCACTCTCCTCGTTTATGCCAAGGCTGGCGAACGGATTCAGGTCACCCAGCGGTGGAACCGGGAGAAGGAATTCAGAACGGCCTACGAACTTCGCGATCCCGAGCTTGTTGTCCTTACCGAGGGCATCGCTACGGGCGAAACGGTCTTTGACCTCAAGGCTCCCAGCACCGGTATTTACACGCTGGTACTTTCCCCCGGCGGAGCTTACCCCGAGATCTCCATCTCTTGCCAATACGCTGTCGTCAAGGCCAGTTCCCCGGCACAACGGGTTCACATTATGGGCAAGGCTAAGCCACTTTATCTGTATGTTCCCAAAGGCACCAAAGAGTTTTCCATCGCCACCAAGGCGTATGAACCGCTCACATTAATCGTCGACGGACCGATTGCAGCTCCCTCACCACGCCCGGTTATCCGGCAGCACTCCCGCAATTACGAAGAACATCGCTTCAAGGTAAACGAGGGTGAAGACGGCCAGCCGTGGCGGCTTCATGTCCGTGGCGGAAAAAAGGATCTCTACCTGATGGGAATTCCACCCTTCATCACCAATGACCCTTCCCGACTGCTCGTCACTCCGGAAATCAAACAAGCAATCGAAGAATGAAAACCACCTCGATCCATCATGATAACTGTCAAGGTTTTACCCTGACGGAACTTCTCTTAACCGTGGGGATCGCCATCACTCTGATCTTATTAAGCATCCCCGTTTCCACCCATCTTCGATCGCTCACCGACACCAATCGCTGCCTTTCCAACATCCGGCAATACGGAATAGCCCTGTTTGCCTACCTTGCGGACCACGGGAGTTTCAAATATTGGGACGGGCAGTCTTCGTCAAACTCGGCAACCGGCGTACCGCAGTTCAACAAATGGCTCACGGAAGGAGGTTACCTCCCTTCCCAGGAACCGATGCTGCGTTGTCCCTTGGGAAATCGCCGTTCCATGAAAGACGTTCATCCGCGTTATCGCTTTCCTTACGCTTCCAATAAGGTTTTCTGTCATTATTATCCTTCCCTAAAAGGAATTCCCGCACCGTCTCATCGGGTCGCTATCGTGGCCGAAGTCAACGATTGGGACGGCTATGAATCGCGCACCTCCCTCAACAGTGCCATCTGGAATGGAGGCGAAGTCGGCAAGGAAGGAAACCAGCGGCCGGTCGCGCGTTATCACGGCACGCCGGATCGCAGAGGACTTCATTTCTTCTTCCTGGATGGAAGTGCAGCACTGGTATTTCCCACCAACAACGACTGGACCCAATCCCCTGTCTGTGCGCCGCTGAAGGGCACCGCCACTGAGGGTTATTTTTACCACAGCACCCACTTTGCCAATTTGAAAAATGGGACACTGATTGCTCAATGAACCTTATTAACTTCCAAGAGACCGTTTTACCCTACTACAACACCCGCGTTCAACTCTGGGAACATCTCAAGAAACGAACGAAAGACGCTCTAGAAAAAGGCAATCAACGGCGTATTGCAGCTACAGCCACGCCCGAAGCGCACCAGGCTTACGTTGCCGAGTTTCGCCAATGGTTTATTGAGCGCATTGGAGGACTTCCCGCCCCCTGCGGACCATCAGCGCCTCCGCCCCAATACAAGGTCACCAAAACAACGCAGGGCGATTTCTTCCAGCTCGAACATCTTCTTTATCATTCGAGAGAGGATGTCATTGTTCCAGCTCATCTTTATCTCCCAACCGGGATTACAGGACCGCGCCCTGCCGTCCTGATGTTATGCGGTCATAGTACCGAAGGGAAAGCGTCCGGTCGATACCAGACCATCTGCCAGATCCTGGTTCGCCGCGGATTTGTGGTTCTCGCTATCGATCCCCCAGGGCAAGGCGAACGGCTTAGCTACTACGATCCGGTCACCCAAAAAACGCTGATTCGTGCAGGCACGGGAGAACACGAATACACCGGGCTCCAGTGCACCCTGCTGGGCCGCAACATCACGCGTTATTTCCTGCACGATGCCATCCGGGCAGTGGACCTGCTTCAGCATCATCCGCTGGTAGACTCCAGCCGCATCGGTATTACCGGAAGCTCAGGCGGCGGCACCCAAACCTGCCTGATGATGCTTGTAGAATCGCGCTTGGCTGCGGCAGCACCAACGACCTTTGTCTCCTCCCGCATGGCCATCTTTGATAGCGGCTATGCCCAGGATGCCGAACAAATCTGGCAAGATTTTGCCAAAGAAGGCTATGATCATGCAGACCTTCTGGCCGCCTTTGCCCCCAAACCTCTCAATGTTCAAGTGGCGGACTACGATTACTTCCCTCTGGAAGGAACGTTAGAATCGCTCGATAAAGCCCGTCCTTTTTGGGAAATGTACGGCGTTCCCGAAAACCTTGGTCTAAGCCGGGATGAAAGTACCCACCGTTACACTGATGCCCTTGGTCACGCCGCCGCCAATTTCTTTGCGCGGCATTTCGGAGCCAGCCAGACGAGTCCGGAAGCCCCCATTATTCCCTTCCCCGTAGACCGGATTTTTTGCACCAAAAGCGGACAGATTTTGGGCGACTTTCCGAATGCCAAAACCATTTTTGAGGAAAACCGGCACGACTATCTTGAACTCCGTCGCCACCGAAAACCGGGATCCATCAGTGAGGCACGCACGTTTTTGAAACGACTGGTTTACGAAAACCGCTTCCCCATGCCGGTCCATTTGCGCATTACGGACACCCAAGCCTCTGCCTCGCTACGCATTCGAACCGGTTTCTGGTGGAGCCAGCGGGGCATTCTGAATACCGGGGTTCTAATTCAAGCACTGGAGTGGCGGGATGAGAAACGACCGGTGACCATCGCCACCTGGAAGGATGGCACCCGTAATCTGCAGCAGCACGCCCAATGGATCTTCTCAACCGTGCGGCAGGGACGAGCCGTGCTGGTCGTTAATCCATCAGGTGTAGGACCGCTGGAGCCCGCACCTTTCAATTCCCATCCCATGTCCGTTTACTTCTACGGAACCCAGTTCAGAATTGCGGACGATCTTCACACGTTGGGCGACTGCTATGCGGCACTACGAACCTACGATGTGTTGCGCAGTCTGGAAACGCTTCCACACTGGCCGGGGGTTGATCCGGCCAATCCGGAGTTTTTTGGAGAAGGCCCCTACGGCATCTACGCCGCCCTGGCAGCCACTCTGGCGAAACAGCCGGTACGTTGGGACAACCCCATGCCCGGCTATGAGGAAATCCTTCTCTCCAAATACTACAACGACTATGAAATTAAACTTCTGATCGTTCCCGGACTGCTCCACCACTGCGATTGGGTGGATCTCGTCCGTCCTTTCCTAGTTCAGGAAGCAGGGATGCCTCTTCAACCCGAAGGCTGATTCCGAATGATCGAAGTAATATGATGTTGGGCGGCCTGCATGGCTGCGCCCATGAGGGCCGAACGCTCTGCGTGGCGGGAAAGACGGATTTCCAGTGCTTTCCAGGAATGCGGCAGGCAATGCCGTTCCAGCTCGCGCCGGAGCGAGCAAAGCAGGTCCTCGTTAACCATTTCGATGGCCCCGCACAGGACCACCCGGTTGGGGTTGAGAAGGTTGACCAGATTGCCAATCCCGATGGCCAGATAGTAAACCAGGTCGTTCACAATCTCCATGCACGTGGCGTTCCCTTCCTTGGCCATCCGGTAGACCATCTCGGGATCGGCCTCCCTGTCGGATGCCACCAGAAATTCGAGCTCCCGCCCGGTACCCCTGGCCATCTTCTCCCTGATTCTGCGGGTAATCGACGCAGGCGAGATAAAGCTCTCCAAACACCCCCGGCGGCCGCATTCGCAAAGCGGACCGTCAAGATCGATCAGTGTGTGCCCCAGTTCGCCATCAAACTGTTGGCTACCGTTGTAGACCACACCGTTATCGACCAACGCAAAACCGATACCGGTTCGCAGGGTAATGAGCAGGGTTTTGCCGTGATCATCCCGGTCGCGAAACCAATGCTCCGACCAGGCAGCCTGATGGATAGAGCGCCCCACGATGGTCGGTGCCTTGAACCGTTTCTCGATCTCCTCCCGAATGGGAACGTTTTTCCATTTGGGAAGATTGGTGGAGCCCAGCAGGATGCCCCGTTCCTGATCGAGCAACCCGGCGCAGCTTACCCCAACCCCTGCTAGTTGATGGCGATGCCCCCCCATTTCGCGTACCATCGACTCCACCAGACGAAACGCTTCATCGGGAGTATGATTGCGATCCACAGCAAGCTGCCGGTAGTTGAGGATGGCCCCCCCCAGGTCGGTTAGCGCCACCCGAAGGTGATCCGGCTCAAAGTCGATCCCCAGAATGGTCTTCGAGGCAGCATTCATCCGGAGAAGCCGGGCAGGCCGTCCCCCCTGGGAACCCGAGCGGGTTTCCTCACACTCAATCACCAAACCCTCCTGAAGAAGGTATCGTACCAGGCCGCTCAGCGCCGCCGGTTTGAGCAAGGTTTGGCGAGCCAATTCTGCGCGCGAAATCGGTCCCAAAACACGGATCAGCTCCATCACCGTCAGGGCGTTTACCTCGCCAAGGAAATGCACATCGGCCGTAAAAGCCTGGTGGGGAGTGGTGGTAGCCAGGGCCTGTAGCGGGGTCTTAATCATCGTGATTCATGGTTGAGGATAGCAAAACGTTGGCCATTGAAACTTGTTTTTCGCGGTAAAGGTGAACGCGGATATTGTTTTCGCCCGGAACCGCAGGTGCATCGTAGTGATATTCTACCCACACCGGACGGTCCGGCCCCGGACTTTCAAACAACCGCACCGTTCCCGAAGCAGCATCGTATCCGGCACCATGGGTGTAATCGGCGATTACCCGGTGCCCGGGCTGGTGTTCAGCCTCCAACAAAACTCCGGTACTCAGCCAGTTTGGACCAAAGTAGGCATGCACGTAAAGATTGCTCCGCAGCGTGCGTCCCAGATGCTCCCGCAGAATCTCCAGGTCGGTTTCATCAATCACCCCGTCATCATTCAGGTCAAATTCCGGAAAGTAGCCTTCGGACCGGATCGATGATCGCCCGGCCGCATATCCCACCTCGCCCGGCTGAAAACGGCTTCCCAGGCGCCGCCGAAGAAGTTCCAACCTTTCGTGCCCAATGGTGACCATCCGGTCAGCCGGCATACGGACTTCCGCCCCGTAGAGCCGGCTTGCCACCGGGCAAAGCGGAGGAAGAAACATCGCCACCTTGGGGTATTCCAGCTCGATCTGCAACGCGAAAGCCAGACGCTCGGGATCGCTGCACACTCCGGTTACAGAATCAAACAACGCATCCAGCGGATCTTCAGGTGCAGTATCCCAAATGCCGTGGCACTGCACCACCGGTTGAAACGGCGTCTCCAGATATACCCCGTTCAACATGGGCAGGCATTGCAACACCCGGCGCGCGTAAAGGTTTGTCCCCTTCTTTTCGGGGTTGGTCCAAACCCCGCGGACGGCACTGTTGGCAATCGGGTAATGAACATTTCCCTCAATCACCTGACTAATGGGAGCGTGCCTGACCTGCACGGTCATTCCGGTCTCCGCATCGGTACGACATTCCTCCAGAAGCACATGGTGACGGAAATGGGTCTGGAGCGTTCCGGTTTCCATATTCCACGTGTACTCGTGGGTGTATAACGAATGATCCGCTACCGGATAACACAGAAGCGTATGCGACACCGCCCAACGCTGGCGTCCCACCGGATATTCGACCCGCGGATCGCACGGGTAGATTCCCCGGTCGGTAAACGGATCGTGGCGGAGATGGAGGTCGTCCTGCCAGGCTACGACACCCCGTTCCGGATCGCACAGCGCAGCTTGAAAAACCGTTCGCTTCCCATCCCCGCTCAGAAAACGTTCCACCCGCTCCGCATTGCCAAAACGTTTCCGGTGCGTCCGCCAACCATCCGGAGTCCAGATACCCATCCACTCAAACGGACTGCGGAGAATGTTGGGCTCGTAATGGCGAACGGGGGTGTTCATAACGTTTCCCATCGCAAAATGAGAGGTTCATTGCTGATTGTAACAGAGAAGACGGTGCCTCCGTTGCCCTGCGTTGTCTCCAACACCAGACGTTCTCCGTTTACACTGTTTACGGCCACAAGGACGGCGCCCCTTGGCGCAGTCTGCCGCAGCAAAAGCCTGGCCTGAAGCTGCAGCGGGCTGTTCATGCGGCCGGTACGCACAATGCCAAAACCGCTTTCGGCAGAGCCGTTCCAGTAAACCACCGGTTTCGGAATGTCCATCTCTTCCAGGCGCCGTTCCCCAAAGGGGGTGACAATGCTCTCGATCGTCAGCCGGTTCTCCTGAATCTCCGGTCTTCTGGCAAGCGTACCGGAAAGGAGGCGGAAGGGAGTCACGGCCTGGCGCGGGTCGATACCGCCATTTTGGAGATTTACACGATAAAGTCCGCTGGACCAGGGATGGGCATTGCTGGCCGGGAGGTAATACGGAAGATATGAAAACCCGGCCTCCCATGCAACCAGCATGATATGGGCCAGGCGGCGCGCCTGGCACGCTTCCGGAAGACGGTCGCTGACATATCCGAATCCGTTCGAGAAAAGCCGGTAACGGGGCGAAATGCGGCGAATCGCCTCACCGATCCCCTGAAGGTAGGCCGGATCGGCACAGTCTATGTGCGAAATATTGAGTGCGATTCCATCCGCGTCTTTCGTATACCCCCAGTCGTGGAGGAGTTTCAGATTGCTTTCGGGGTATCCCCACGCAAACGGGGCAACCACGATGGCGGCAGAAGGATCCTCCTCGCGGATCGCCCGGGCCGCCTGTTCAAAAAAGGCGCCATATTCCCGCAGCCGACCTTCATTCCGGAAGCTGGCGTCAAACAGCATGTCGATTTCATCCCCCAGCACGTAGTAGCAGACCTTGCCCCGAAAAGTCCGAACCAGCTTCCGCAAATAGGCGAAGTAACGATCATCGGTGTCTTCCTCACCGGGATACGCATTCTTGTTCCGCCCCTGATACGGCTTGTTGCGTATGGTTTTCCACTCCCGCGCTCCGGGGTGCGCCTCCCCAAGGCGGATGCCGTTGCGCATCCCCGCCCGGGCCATCGCCTCCATGCGCTGCAGTATCTGCGCGATGTAGTTGTCGTCCCAGCGGTCCCTGGCCGTCTCCCAACGATTCCAGTAGACCAGGTGCCCCATGTAGGTCACGCCCATCTCGCTCAACCCGGCAGGGGAAACAAAGCGTTCCCCATAGCTGTAGCTGGGAGTGCCCCAAAACACCTCCCGCTCACCGGCCGCTCCGGCGGGCGGGACGACCGCCATCAACGCCGCGACGATCGGCATCCCTTTCTTCATCCATCGGTTACACAAGCAGGAAACGAAACCCATGATGTTTACCTGTCGGCAGAAGCAAATACAAAGAAAACCATGTCCTTGCCGGAATCGGGATTGCCTCCCCTCAAAAAGGTACCCCCGGGATAGTCATCGCTCATCGAGTGATAGAAAGTGTACCATCCATAATAAGGCGGCTTCCCCAGATTGCTGGAGACGGTGAAATGGGCCCTGGTTCCCACCGCAACCGGCGTATCGAAAAGAAATACGGCGTAGCCGTCGAAACCATACGGGATCTGTCTCGCAGCCACGGTTTGCCGGCAGACCTCGCTCTCCCCGGAATAAAGGCAGCAGGTTAAAACGTCCGGAAATTGTGCGGCATCAAATTCTCTCGAAACGGGAATGCATATGCCAAGAACGGGATCTCCTTCCGGATTGGCAAAACTTTGGCCCGCCGGCTGGTGGGTTACATAGTTGAGCCGCTCCCCCTGCGGGAAACCGGTAACCAGTTTCACGGGAAGCACGTTCAGACGCCGCCAGCGAAAGGGCGTGTGCGACGGTGCCGCCAACGTCCGCAGCGATACTCTCTGCGCATCGGCGGGAACCAGTACAAACAGTTTCTCCTGACAATAGCTAGAGTCGCTCACACTCGCCAGTCCGGTAGAGACCACGACCATCTTTTTTCCAGCCGGAGTTTCAAACTCCAGGAACAACTGTGCCTGCCGGGGAGCGGCGGCAAGGTACTCCACGTCCAGCACTAGTGCACCGGTGCCTGCGGGAAGCGGGGTTTCGGAAAGCTCACCAGTCTCCGCACGTGCCCGAATCCACTTTGAAGAATGCTGTGTAACTTTCGTCGAAGGCTCCGCTGAATTTCCCGATACTCCCTGAATGTGAATTGACTGAATCTCCATCCGGCCCCCGCCCTGGCTCCGGTCGCCAAAGAAGAGGTTCAATTCCTCCAGTGGAGCCTTCAGGATGCCCTCCTGAAGCAGCTTTCCATTGACAAAGATCCGGACCGCTTTTCCCTGCAATTCAATCCGGTAGGTTTGCAGCGCCCAGGTGGGCATAGGGTGGTAGGCTGCCTCGCCATCATCAATCTTTACCCGCAGATGCGTGCCGTTCCAGGGATAGAGCGCAACACTCCGCTTGCCATCGGAAAGCGAGATCTGGGCGGGCCCGGCACAAGGACTGGCAGCCACTTCCATCTCCACACTGACGGCCTGCTCCCCTTGCAGTCGCCCCCCCGCAAAATGGTACCATGCGCTCTCGTTATCCCCCGTTTGGATAACAAGTGCATCGCCCTCAAGGAACACAGGCTTCGCCTGTTTCGCTAGCGATGGCGGCGAAAAATGGACCTTGAAACGGGAATCAGCCTGTTCAGGCAACACCTGATCCCGCGCCCGCCATACCAGGCTTCCCGCTTCGCTGGCAGGGGCCAGGGTCAACCAAAGGCACCAAAGCATCAAAATTCGACGCAGCATGACCAATTACTGATTAAAGGTGTACCGGCTGGCTCCCCATATGCCACCATCGGCCGGCATCGTGCTCTCCGTACTCTGCGAGCCAAGGTAGTAGAGCCCCTGCTCCACATGCCCGTCCATCATCAGAACATTTGCCCCCCTGCTTCCGGGCCGATGGGTGGTATGACAGAAGAACACCGAGGAAACCGGGGTGTTCAGCATGACATGGTTGGGAGGCGTGCCGCTGATCTTCATGTGGGGAAGTCCCTCGTAAACCAGAATAGTTCGCCCCGGGTTGGGGAACGCCTCCGGCTTCGCGGCGAAGGTATAAACATTCTGGTTGTAAGTGGAATTATACCGTCCGTTCTGGAGGTAGGGACTGGTCGATTCCCGCATTACAATGGCACACCGGTAACTCTTGGGATTGCTCAAGTACGGGTAAATGGACATCATCAGCCGGTCGTTCCCGTCGCGCCCCATCACCGCCTTTACTTCGTTGCTCACCTCCGGAACCACGAGCGAAGGGAAACGCCCCTGGTGATCGCCGGCATAAGCGTTTATCGCAGCGCCAATCGCCCGCAGGTTGGAAACACAGGTGATTGTCCGGGCGGATTCCAGAAAATGCCGGGTGAGTGGAAAGGCCACCAGCGCAAGTACCGCGATCACCCCAACGCAAACGAGCAACTCGGTCACGGAAAAGGCGAAACGTTGGGGGGAGAGTCTGTGCTTCATGGCAATTTTCAGGATAACCGGCTTCGCTTTCACCCGGAACACCCGCTCACGAAACTACCGGTTTGGCCAAACGCCTGCGCCGCAAAAGGTAGAGACCTCCCGCTGCCACGGGCAGCAGGAGGAAGGAAAACCGCGGCTCGGGAATTTGTGAGGGAAGATAGGCCCCTTCCGTCGTCCACTTGATCGATTGAATTACACTGACCGGGTTGCCGGAGGTGTAATCGCCCAGCCGTACATACATATTCGCGTTGCCAACGGTGGATGAGAAAGTGGCAACGGGGGTATCGCTGTCATCAAAGTAGATCTTCATCTCATCCCCCTTGCGGGTAATGTGGATGGTTACAAACTGGGTATTGTCGCTGCCCGGTGCCGTAACATAGGCGTTATCCCCGTTCCCGCTGCGGGTGCGGTAACGATCCTGTCCGAAAAACCCCCACTCGGTACCGTAAACCCCATCTGCCACATAAAGCAGGGAACCAAACCCCGCCTCGGCATCCGCCCGTTTGGCCACAATCTCCAGGGTCCAGCCAACGTCGTTATCCGCCTCAAACGAATGCTGGTAGTACACACCGGCCGGAATCGTCAGCCCCTCAGGCTGCGGAACATTCGGATTGTTTCCGCTAATGGTCCATCCGGCATCGGTTGGAAGCGTGGTCGTGGTATCCAGCACGTACATCCACGTGGCTGCCGACGCAATAGTTTGCACCGCAATAAAAACACCCAGTGCAAGGAAACAGGGAACAAACTTCAATCGGAAAGGGTTCATGGCAGAAGGGGGAAGATCTAGTTATTTCATGACGTGTTTAAACCATGGCTCGCAAAACGCCAAGGCTTTTTTTGGGATATTGGGATGATCCGATGATCCGGAAGGTGCACCTTCCTCAGGCCAAACGGGTTTTGAAAGCTGCCGCCGCTTCGGCCAGGCTCAATCCACGGTCAAGCGCGCTGGCAATCTGCGCCTCCCGCTCCTCGATCTGACGAGCACACTCCAACACTTCACCCAGGATCCGGGCCGGAATCACCACCACCCCGTCGCGGTCGCCGGCAATCCAGTCTCCCGGTTGAACCACCACTTCGCCGCAGGAAGTGGCTGTGGCAACACTCCCCAGTCGTGCATGGGTGCCGGATGCCGGGGTGCTTCCCACCGCAAAAACAGGCCACGAAAGGGTTTGCAGTTCCTCCACATCCCTCACGGCCCCGTCGATCACCGCTCCAGCCAGCCCCCGCTGGCGGGCGCGCCGGCTCATTAATCCCCCCATCAAAACCGCATGCGTGTCACCTGCCCCATCGATCACCAAAACCTCCCCCGGCGCTGCCTTTTCAAGCGCCTCTTCCACCGCGAAGGTGGCACCGGGATAACACTGGACGGTAAAGGCAGGCCCCCAAACCGGCAGCCCGGTCATTGAACGGATCCGGGAGTGCATCGTCTGGAACTTGAACCCCAGCTGGGCCAGCGCATCACTCAGATTGGCCGT
>Ga0065720_1019521_pt1 | contig 24475 bp, 21 predicted proteins | sample Thericmetagenome_FD_59107 | JGI IMG/M metagenome (GOLD analysis project Ga0065720, IMG submission 59107) | Thermophilic microbial communities from the Joint Bioenergy Institute, California, USA of rice/straw/compost enrichment - eDNA_2 v2... | ecosystem: Engineered > Solid waste > Grass >... | reverse complement strand
GCCAGTCGCGGATCGGCGCGGCCGCGTCGGAGCGTAGCAATTCCGCGGGAACGAAGCCGGCGGTCTCTCCGTCGAACAGCGCGATGCCGAGCACTTCGGCGTTGTGGGGGTTGTCCCCGGCGGCTTCGATGTGCACCGCATGGGTGCGCTCCAGACGGCCGGCCCACTCGGCGATATTGCCTGAGGTCACCAGCTCAAAGTCCGGCTGTTCGCTTTCCGGCTCGGTTTCCGCCGCTCCCGGACCCGTCAGGTCGAGGCGCTCCAGGAGCGATTTGAATTCCAGCTTGCGGAACAGGGCGGCCGCCTGCTGTTTGTCAAAGCCCTGGAACCTCAGCTTTTCCCAATCGGTATCCAGGGGCACCTCCCGAAAAATCGTGGCCAGCGCCTTGCTCTTCAGCGCGTCCTCCCGGTGCGCTTCCACCTTTTCCTTCATTTTGCCCTTCAATTCGCCGGCATGCTCCAGCACGCCTTCCACGCTGCCGTATTCGTGCAAAAGTTTCAGCGCGGTCTTTTCCCCGACGCCGGGGATGCCGGGGATGTTGTCCGAGCTGTCCCCCATCAGACCCTTCAGGTCGATGATCTGGGCGGGCGCAAGGCCGTACACCTCCCGGATGCGATCCGGATCGAACCGCTCCACCTCGCTGATGCCCTTGCGCGTGAGGGCGATGGTCACGTTGTCCGAAGCGAGCTGCAGCATGTCCTTGTCGCCGGTGACGACCAGCACCTGGACATCCTTGCGCTCGTCCGCCAGCCGGGTGATCGTGCCGATGATGTCGTCGGCTTCGTAGCCTTCCAGTTCGTAACGAAAGATGGACAAGCTGTCGACCAGTTCGCGGATGAGCGGAAACTGCTCGGAAAGCTCCGGCGGCGTTTTTTCACGGCCGGCCTTGTAATCTTCGTATTCCTCATGCCGGAACGTGGCCTTTCCCGCGTCGAAGGCCACCATCATATGCGTCGGCTTTTCCTCTTCGAGAAGGCGGAGCAGCATGGTCGTGAAGCCGTAAACCGCATTCGTGTGCAGCCCGCCGGAATTGCTGAGCAGCGGCAGGGCGTAAAAAGCCCGGTTGGCAATGCTGTTGCCGTCGATGACGATCAACTTGTCCAAATACCATCACCCGTCCGTCGTTCGGATTCAATCGGCGCGCAAAAGCTTCTTCATGCCGCGGATGCGCGCAATATTCCGTAAAATCGCGGGTTCAGCCGCACATGTGCAAAACCGCAGTTCCAATGTGCCGTCTGCCCCATGACCATCATAGCATATTGAAGGGAATGCATCCACGTGAAAGCGGAGGTGGGCGCCCATGGCGCCTTATTTCAAACCCGGAGCCAAAAAGGCGCTGCTGTTCGATCTGAACGGTACCCTGATCGATCGCGAGAAGAGCCGTCTTGCCGCGTTGAAAGAGATTCTGGAAGAATTTTCGGGAAGATGGGAAGGGGGGGACTGGGGCCCGGAGGAAACGGTGCGGCGGTTCGCCGCCGCGAGGCGCGGGAATCCGGGAGCCGAAGGCCGGCCGGTCCGCGCCTTGCGGGCGGCGCTCAGGGGAGCGCCGCTCGGCGGCGGCGAAACGTTCGCGCGGATGCTGTGGGAGCGCGCCAAGGCGCAGGCCCCCCGCCGCGCGGCCGCTTATTCCGATGCGAAGGATACGCTGCGCAAACTGGCGGGGTCGTACCGCCTGGCGATCGTCAGCAACGGCAGCCGCGACCGTCTGGCGCAGGCGCTGAAAGCTTCCGGTCTGGATGAGTTGTTTCCCGCCGAGCTCAGGTTCGTCTCGGATCGCCGCACAGGCCGCAAACCGGCCCCCGGCTTGTTCCGGGAAGCGCTGCGCAAACTGGACGTAAAGCCAAGCGAAGCGGTCATGATCGGGGATTCGTGGCGAAGCGACGTGCGCGGCGCAGGCCGGCTTGGTATCGACGCGGTGTGGCTGAGGCGAAAGGCTTCCCCGCCGAAGCGGCTGGGGCGGCTGGGCAAATCGCGGGTGATCGCCGTCTCCCGCCTGAAGGATCTGCTTGCCGTTTTCGGGACGGATTGACAGGCTTAGAGCGGCCGGGCACATTTCGGACACGCGGCCATCCCCGGCCTCACTGGTTCAAATCCGGCCGCTTGCCTTTTATAAGATAGACGACGGATTCGCCGATGTTCGTCGCGTGATCGGCAATGCGCTCCAGATACCTGCTGACGAAGGCGAGCAGCATCGCCTTGCCGATGCGATCCGCGTTGCCTGCGCCAAGCATAAACAGCTCCTGCAAGTTGCGGCTGTGCAAATGATCGACCTCGTCGTCCAATCGGGCCAACTTGCAGGCGAGATCGATATTTTCCTGCGTGAACGCCAAAATGCTTTCCTTCGTCATTTGCCTGACAAGCCCAGCCATGCGAGGAATGTCGGCCAGCGGCTTGATGAGGCCGTCCTGACCGATCCTGAGCGCCGCCTTGGCCACATCGGCAGCCAGGTCGCCCATCCGCTCCAGATCGCCGGCGATCTTGAAAGCGATCAGAATGCGCCTGAGATCCTTGGCCACCGGCTGCTGTGTGGCGATCAGCATGACGCCGGTTTCGCCGATTTTGTCCTCCATCGCGTTGATCCCGCGGTCCTCGTCGATCACCCGCCGGGCAAGCTCGACGTTCCCCTCCTGCAGCGCTTCGACCGACCGGGCAATCGTCTGTTCGACGCGCTCTCCCATTTCAATGATTGCTTTTGCCAGCTCTCTCAGATGGCCGTCAAACTGGTTCCGTCGAACATTCATCCGTCCCGAAAGCCTCCCTTTAAGAAATGAATGGCCGGATTTGATTGCCGGCGCATTTTGCCGGCCCGCCGCCGGCTCATTTTTCGAAAAAGGACAAACCGCCGCAGCTTAAGGCCGGCTTCTCTTAAGGCCGGTTTCCCGTTGATCGGCCGCCGCCGGCCGTCAGCCGAACCGGCCGGAAATGTAATCCTCCGTCCGCTTGTCGACCGGATTGGAAAACAATTTGTCCGTGTCGGCGAATTCGATGACTTCGCCGTGCAGGAAAAATGCGGTCTGATCGGAAACGCGGGCGGCCTGCTGCATGTTGTGGGTGACGATGACGATCGTGTACGACTTTTTGAGTTCCTGCAGAAGCTCTTCAATTTTCAGCGTGGAAACCGGGTCGAGGGCCGAGGTCGGCTCATCCATCAGCAAAATGTCCGGATCGACGGCCAGCGCCCTGGCGATGCAAAGCCGCTGCTGCTGCCCGCCGGAAAGTCCCCAGGCCGGTTTCTTCAGATGATCCTTTACCTCATCCCACAGCGCCGCGCCGCGCAGGCTTGACTCCACGATTTCGTCGAGCATCCGTCTGTCGCGCACGCCGTGAATGCGCGGGCCGTAGGCGACATTGTCGTAAATCGACTTCGGGAACGGATTGGGTTGCTGGAATACCATGCCGATGTTCTTGCGGAGCAGCTCCACGTTCACGTCCTGATGGTAAATGTCCGCACCTTTGACCAGCACGCGCCCTTCGATCCGCACGCCCCGGATCATGTCATTCATCCGGTTCAGGGTGCGCAGCAGCGTCGACTTGCCGCATCCTGAGGGACCGATGAAGGCGGTGACCGACTTTTCCCGGATGTTCATGCTGATATTTTTCAGGGCATGGAACTCACCATAGTACAGATGCAAATGCTGAATATCGATGACGGTTTCCATGGGACCTCCCGTTACCGTTTTCCGGAATATTTGTTGCGCAACATGATTGCCAGCGCGTTGACGGACAAAAGCACGATCATAAGGACAACGATGCCCGCCGCGGCCACATGCCGGAATTCTTCCTTCGGGAGTCCGGTCCAGTTGTAAATCTGAATCGGCATCGCCGTGAACGAATCGAAAAGGCTTTGCGGCAGTTTCGCCGTATACGTCACCGCGCCGACGATCAAAATCGGCGCCGTTTCCCCGAGCGCCCGCGACACGGCCAGAATCGAACCGGTCAGCATGCCCGGCAAAGCCGACGGAAGGACAACCCTGAGCACCGTCGTCCACTTGCCGGCGCCGAGGGCGTATGAAGCGTGCCGCAGGCCGGCAGGCACCGCCCGGATCGCTTCCCTGGAAGCGACGATGACGATCGGGAGAATGAGCAGCGTCAGCGTCAGGCCGCCGGATAGCACACTGCGTCCGAATCCCAGATAGCGGACGAAAATCGCCAAGCCGAGCAATCCGTATACGATGGAAGGAACGCCGGCAAGATTGCTGATGTTGGTTTGAATCAGCCAATTGATCCTGCCCGGCTTCGCGAATTCCTCCAGATAGACGGCGGTGGCGACACCGAGGACGAAGGAAAGCGGAGCGGCGATGGCGATCAGGCAGAGCGAGCCGACGATGCCCGCCGCCATGCCGGCCTCCTCGAATTTGCGCGAATCGAAGCTGGTGATGAAGCCGATATCCAGCCAGCCGGCGCTTTTTTTGACGACATCAAGCAGCAGGATGAACAGAACGGCGACTCCGGCCAGCGCGCACATGAGAAAAATGCCGTGAAAGACGGCGTCCCGCCGCTTGCGGCGGATGACCCGCCTTCTCAGCGCCTCCCCCGTGATCATCGGATCTCCTCCTTGAACCGCTCCGAGATAAATTTCGCCAAAATATTCATCAGGAAGGTGATCGCAAACAGCGTGAGCCCGACGGCGAATATGGTCAGGTACTCGATGCTGCCGCGGGGCGTGTCCCCCTTGCTCACCTGCACGATATAGGCCGTCATCGTCTGAATGCTGTCCAAATAGTTGAAATTGAGATTGGGCAAGGCCCCGGCGGCCAGCGTCACGATCATCGTTTCGCCCGCGGCGCGGGAGAGTGCCAGCACGACGGAGGCCGTTATGCCGGAGAAGGCGGCCGGAAAAACGACTTTCAAAGCGACCTCCAGCCTGGTCGACCCGAGGGCATAAGCCGCGTCCCGCATGACGGACGGCACGGCGCTCATCGCATCCTCGCTGAGCGATGCGATCATCGGCAAAATCATGATGCCGACGACGATGCTGGCGCTGAGCGCGTTGAAAAGTTTGATTTGCGGAAAAATAAGCGTGAGAAACGGCGTCACCGCCGTCAGTGCGAAATAACCGTATACGATCGTCGGAATGCCCGCCAATATTTCCAGCAACGGTTTGAGAATGCGACGCACCCGCTCCGGCGCATACTCGCTCAGGTAGATCGCGCATCCGAGCCCGAGGGGCACGGCGACGACGCAGGCGCCTGCGGTTACCATCGCCGTGCCGGCGACCAGCGGCGCCACGCCAAAATTCCGGCTGGCAAAGAGCGGCGTCCATTTCGGATTGGTGAGAAATTCGCGGATCGAAACTTCTTGAAAAAATGCGCAGGACTCGGTGAGCAGAATGACGACAATGCCGGCGGTGGTCGCGATCGAGAGCAACGAAACGGCCAGCAAAATCTTCGGCGCGAGCCATTCTGCAAGCCCGGTCCTGCCGGCATACGGTGAAGATTCGGTTTTGACGGGGGCGTTATATTGCAATCCGCATCGGCTCCTCTTTTCCGTGCTTTCCGTGAGGAAGTTCAAATACCAAACAAAAAATGAAGCGAGGCCCTTTGCCGGTGAAGGGCTCCGGAGCTGCGTACGGGCCTTGCTTCATTCACGGGACCAGGCTCATTAAAGCCCGGCCTTCGCCAGATTTTCCTCATACGCTTCGGGCGCCAGCGGAATGTAGCCGGCTTCCGAAATGAGTTTTACGCCCTCCGTGAAATGGAACTCCAGATATTTTTGAATGTCGGGCCGCGCCAGCCCGCTCTTTTTCACGTAGATGAAGATCGGCCGGCTGAGGGGGGAATAGGTGCCGTTCTCGATCGTTTCCGCGGTCGGCGCCACTCCGTTTATTTTCACCGCCTTCAGCGTGTCCCGGTTTTCCAGGTAGTAGGCGTAGCCGAAGTAGCCGAGGGCGTACTTGTCGCCGGCCACGCCCTGCACGAGCACATTGTCGTCCTCGGAAGACTGATAATCGCCGCGGGAGGCCCCTTCTTCGCCGACGATGACGCCCGTAAAGTAGTCGAAGGTGCCGGAATCGGTGCCCGGGCCGTACAGGCGGATCTCTTCATCCGGCCACCCGTCGCGGATTTGGCTCCATTTCAGGACCGTGCCTTCGGCGGCGGGCTCCCACAGTTTTTTGAGCTCCTCGACGGTCATGTCCTCCGCCCAGTCGTTTTTCTTGTTGATCACCACCGTGAGTCCGTCGAAAGCGACCTTGAATTCCACGCCTTCGATGCCGTTTTTCGCGGCCGCTTCTTTTTCCGAATCTTTCTGCGGGCGCGATGCGCCGGTAATGTCCAACTCGCCGTTTGCGAATTTTTCAAATCCGCCGCCGGTGCCGGACACGCCGACTTCCACCGTTACGCCGGAGAACTTCTTCATGAACTCTTCGGCCATCGCCTGGGAGATCGGATAGACCGTGGAAGACCCGTCGATCTTGATCGTGCCGGTGAGCGCTTCTTCCGTCTTCGCGTTGCTTTCCGCAGGCTGCGCGGGTTGCCCTGAAACGTCCCCGCCCGTCGCGGCGGCGCCGGATGCACTTTGCAAAGCGTTCTCCGCCGGCTTTCCGCCGCATGCCGCCAGCGCAAGCGCCGCGATGAAGGCGGTGAGCAGGACCAAGCCGCTTTGAAACAGGTTTTTCACATTGACCACTCCCATGTTTTTGTTTGCTTACGGACAACATCATAAGCTGCCGATGTTTTCGCAGTTTCAGAGATTTGTAAACGCCGTGTAAAAGTTTTGCCTTGGCCGAAGCCCGGGAAGTGAAAAACCGTCTGCCAGCGAAGCATCGAATTCCGCCAGTCCTTAAAGAAAAAAAGAGACCGGAACCCGCGCGGTGAAAGCCGCCGGCTCCGGCCGAATTAACCGTTGATGTCCGCGCCGCAAGGCACGGGACAAGTCGTTTTATTTTTTACATGAAAAATGTCAATGAAACTGCACGTCGATCCGTCTTTTCGTCTCCTGCCCCGCCTTTGGCATGCGGATTTCCAGCACCCCGTTTTTGTACGTCGCCGTGGTGCCCTCGGCTTTTACGCGGGCCGGAAGCTGAATCGACCGCTGAAAGCGGCCCGTGAACCTTTCCTGACGGCTGTACCGCTCCTCCCTGATTTCCTCGCTTCTTTTGATCGTGCCCTGGATGGTCAGCACGTTGTCTTCTACGTCGATCTGCACGTCCTCCTTCCCGGACAGGCCGGGAATATCGCAAGCGGCCACCACCTCCGCATCGGTTTCGTGCACGTCGACGCGGGGCAAACCTCCGAATTCGGAAAAGCCGAATCCGGCATCGAAAAACCGGCTCAAATCCTTGCGCCATTGCTCAAGCTGCCGAAAAGGCCACTCTCCCATATGCCGATACGGGTCGTGCGGCACCAGCGTCATTGCTTCATCCTCCTTCTTATTGCCGATTGCATCTGTAAGTTTTCCAAGCGCGACTTGGAATTATGCAGCCTGTTGCGGCGCAACTCAGGCGGTTGACGGCAAAAAGCCGCCCCGCGGTCCGGGGCGGCCTTGACGAAGGGACGGCCATTCGCATTTCACAGATGGCTCGGGTGCGCGTTCAGCTTGTATCCGACGCCGCGGATCGCTTCAATGCGTACCGTTTGCTGGTTCAGCTCCAGTTTTTTGCGAAGCGAGCTGACGTGCACGTCGACGGTCCGCTGGCCGCCGGCATAGTCGAAACCCCAGACGGCATCCATCAGATCGTCGCGGGTGACGACCACGCCGGGGCGCTCCGCGAGATAAAGCAGCACCTCGAATTCCTTCGGCCTGAGCGGGATCGGCTTTCCGGCGAGATGAACTTCGTATTTTTCGGGGAAAATCGCGAGTTCCCCGATTTCGATTGACTTATCCGGTTTCGGCGCTGCATCAGGCGCCTGACCGTCTCCCTTCGCCCGCCGGAGCACGGCGGAAACCCTGGCCAGGAGCTCTCCGACGCCGAACGGCTTGGTGATATAATCGTCGGCGCCGTCCCGCAGCCCCTGCACGATTTCGTCTTCGGCGTTGCGGGCGGTAAGGATGATGACCGGCGTTTTGATTCCGCGCCGTCTCAGCTTCGACAGCACTTCGAATCCGCTCAGTCCCGGCAGCATGATGTCGAGAATGACCAGGTCGTGCGCGTTGTCCATAGCCCGCTGCAAGCCTGCGGCCCCGTCGCCGACCGTTTCCGTTTCATAGCCTTCCTGCGACAAATTGTACGAAAGCAGCCGCGAAAGCGTCGGCTCATCCTCGATGACCAATATTTTATGCGGCAGCGGGATCACCCCACAGCATGTCCATGCAAGTTTCTATTTTCGCTCTCAGTATAGCACAATAAGATTAACGCCCGGTAAAAAGATTGTTAACGCCGCGTAAAGGGCCGGCCTCCAATGCCGCTCCATCGCGCCGGCACTAAGCGGCTTTTCCGGGCAAAGCGCAACGGCGGCGGAATCCGGCTTATGAATGCTGCGAAACCGGCTCTTTCCCTCTCTCTTCCCTTTTATCCATATACATGAACGGCCATCGGTTCGCCCGCCCGAACAGGCGGACCATCATCGGGACAAACAGCGGGAGAAAGACGAGCGCGTACAGCGCCAGCCCGGTCAGCACCACAGTGGCGACCTGCATGACCGTCAGGACGCCTGACGGCAGCATGGCGGCGAAGGTGCCGCTCAAGATAATCACCGCCGAAAAGATGACCGTCCCCATCTTCCTCATCGCTTCCAGAATGGCCTCTTTCGGCTCGAGATCGCGATATTCGTTAAAGCGCCCCATCAGGAATATGCTGTAGTCGATGCCGAGGGCCAGCAGCATGATGAAGGCGAAGAACGGCATCGCCCAGGTCAGGCCGTCGTGGCCCAGCAGATCGACGAAGACCCATTCCGCGAAGGCGATGGAGGTGTAATACGTGATAAGCAGCGACGCCATCAGATAAACCGGCATGACGAGGGAACGCAGGAGCACCGTCAGTATCAGGAAAATGCCGATCAGTGTAATGACGGAAGTTCTCCGGAAGTCTTCTTCGGACACCCGGCTGAGATCGTGATACGTGCCGGTGACACCGCCGGCCGCCCATATCGAGTCCTTCAGTTCCGTCCCCCGCACGGCGCGTTCCACGGCCGCATTTACCTCGTCGATCATGACCAGCGTCCCGCTGTCGTACGGATGGCCGTCAAGAACGACTTCCAGTTTGCTCGTCTTCCGGTCCTCCGACAAGTACATGTCCAGCACCTGGGCGAATTCTTCCCGCTCCAGCGCTTCCTCCGGCATGTACCATCCGCCGATGGCGGACCGGTCGTTTGTCGCCAGAACGTTCAGATAGTCCGCCGCCTCCCGCAGGCCGTCTCCGATTTGCGTGAGTCCGTCCGCGCTTTGCGTAAGGCCGTCCGTGAGCCGGCCGAGCTCGCCGTCCAGCCGTTCGAAGGCTTCCTCAAGACGCCGTTGCCCGTCGCTGATTTGTTCCAGGCCCGCAATCGGCTCGGGCAAGCGGCGGACAATCTCCCGCTGGCCGTCGGCAGCCAGGGCGAGACCCCGCTCCAGCTCCGCGAGGCCCGCGATCAGCGCATCGAAGGCGCCGTGCAGTTCCCCTTGCCCGGCATTGGCCCGGGCAAATCCGCTCTCCGCCGCCTCCAGCCCGGCCGCTGTTTCGGCGAGCCGCGCGTTCAGCTGAGAAGCGGCTTCGGCAAGCTCCATCGCGCCGGTTCTCAGCCCGGACGCCATCCCGAGGGCGGCCTGGAAACCGGCGTCGCCGGCGAGTTCGGCATGCCCGCCCTGCACGCCGGCAAGGGTCTGCTCCAGCGCGGCGAGGCCTTCGGCAAGCCCGCGCAGGCCGTCCTCGATGTTTTCGTACTGCGCGGCGAGCATGCGGATTCCTTCGCCAAGGTTCCGGTACCCGTCATGCAGCCCGGCATAGGATGCGCGCAGTGTTTCCGCATTGCGGCGAATCTCCTCCAGTCCTGCGCGCAGTTCGCCGGCGCCCGCCGTTCCCTGCCGGAGACCGGATTCGATTTCGCCGAGCCCCGCGGAAAGCGTCCTGAGGCCGTCCGCCACTTCTTGCGTGCCCGCCGCGAGCCGGGCCGCCGCTTCCCCCGCTTCCGAAAGCTGAGGCGCCGAAGCTTCCAGCTGGCCGGCGGCCTCGGCGAGACCGTCGCGAACCTTGAATATGCCGTCCGCCCCCTGTTCGAGGCCGTCCGACAGCATTTCCGCCTGGCCGCCCACCTCCAGCTCTTCCAGCGGCTGGCCGGCCGGCCGCGTGGCGCTGCGCACGCTTTTCACACCTTCGACCTCGGCCAGTTCCCGGCTGATCCGCTCGATCAAGGCCATCCCTTGCGGATTGTCCAGCGCCTCGTCGTGCCGGATGACCAGCGAAACCGGCATCGTTTCGCCCGCACCGAATTTTTCCGCGACGATATTGAACGCTTTGACCGAATCGTATTTTTCCCCGATCTCGCTCAGCGAATTGTAGGAAAGGGTTCCGTCATACCGCAGCAAAAACGGCAGCGTCACCGCCGCGATGACGGCGAGGGCGATCAGAGGGCGTCTGAGCGACAGCGTGCCGGCCCATCCCCACAGCCGGCTGTCGCCGTGGCCAAGGGATTTCGCTCCCGGCCAGAACAGTGCGCGGCCGAACACCGCCATGAAAAACGGAATCAGCGTAAGCAGCGCAACGAGCATGACGGCTACGCCGACGGCGACCGCCACCGCCGACCGGTAAAGGATAAATTTCGAAAATCCGATGGCCGAAAAACCGATCAGCACGGCAAGCGCGGAAAACAACACCGTCTTTCCCGCCGTCCGGTATGTGGCAACAATGGCCTCGATTTTCGACCCCTTCTGCGCAAGCTCCTCTTTAAAGCGGCTAATCAGCAGGATGCTGTAGTCCGTTCCGATGCCGAACATGACCGCGACCATGAACATTTGCGTAAACGTGGACAGCGGAAAATCGGCATACTCCGCCAAAAACGCCACGACCGACTGGGCCGTCAAATAGCTGATGCCGATCGTGAGAAGCGGCACAAACGGCGCGATGGCCGAGCGGAACACCAAAAAGAGCACGACCAGGATAAAGATGACGGTGAGCAGTTCCGTCCGTTTTACCCCTTCCAGGGAAGAGGCCATCACGTCCTCGTCGATCATAACGCTGCCCGTCAAATAGTGAGCAACGCCGATATCCGCAAGCGCACCGTACAGGGCGTCGCGCTGTCCGGCGGCGTCAAGGCCGGCCGCTTCCAGGCCGAGCAAAACGAGGGCGGTCGTCCCGTCTTCGGATATCATCCGCTCCTTGAGCTCCGGCCGTTCAAAGGGAGACACGACCGAAGCCAGTCCCAGTTCCCCGCTCATGGCCTCAAGGCGCTCGGCCGCCGCGCGCACTTCATCAAGGCCGGCTTCGTCCAACCCCTTTTCGTCGTGGAACACGAAAACGGCCGAAGCTCCCTCGCCGCTCATTTCCTGCAAAAGTTCCGACGCCAGTTTTGCGGGCGAGCCGTCCGGCAGCCTGAGCTGTCCCTTCTCCTGAACGAGTTCCGCCATGTTCGGCGCGGACAAGAGCAAAACCAATGTGAGCGCCAACCAGGCCGCGAAGATGACCCAGCGCAAACGGACGATCATGCTCATGGAGCAATTCTCCCTTCTTTTTGGAAGATATCCGCCAGACGCTCGAACAAGCCGAGAAACTGCTCGATTTCCTGGTGGGAAAAAAGCTTTACATATTCCGCCAGCGATTCATGAAGACGGGCCGCCGTCGACCGGTATACCTCCTTGCCGCTTTCGGTCAGCATCAGGCTGTACACCCGCCGGTCGTTCCGATCCGGCACCCGTCTGATGTATTGTTTGCCTAAAAGACGCGTCGTAATAGCCGAAATGGCGCTTTTGTTCACGCAGAACGTCTCCGCCATTTCGCTCGCCGTGCTCGATCCGCGGTTGTGAATGAAGCGCAGCGCTAAAAATTGGTCCAGCGTCAAATCGTCGTCGATGCAGTCGCGGATGATCGCGTTCAAACGGCGGTTCACGACAAACCAAGCCGCTTCAAAGCGGTTGATGCAAGCGATGATCTGTTCGGGTCCCATTCTTTTTTCCCCGCTCCCTTAATTCCTAGTTCAATAATTGAACTATACACTTTTTGAACTATACACTTATTGAACTATATTTCGAAAATTGTCTCAAGTCAAGTGCATGAACGCCAACCCGCAAACAAGACGCCGCGCGCAGTTCTTCCTTTACCCTTTCCCGCTCCGCCCGAGGCGGCGCACGGCTGGCATGCGAGGCGCGCGGACGGCGGAACGGGTCTCAAAACAAATAAAGCCCGGCAATCCCGCCGGACCCGCTCCGTCATTATTGAATCACCGGCAGCTCGATGGTAAAGCTGGTGCCGGCGCCAGCCGTGCTGTCCACTTTGATCGTGCCCTTGTGCAGCTCCACCAGATGTTTGACGATGGACAGACCCAGCCCGGTGCCGCCCGAACTGCGGCTGCGGGCTTTGTCGACGCGGTAGAAGCGTTCGAAAATGCGCGGCAGGTCCTTTTTCGGAATGCCGATGCCGGTATCCGTCACCGTGATCCTCACCTTCTCGTCCTCCGGACTGGAGGCGGCCTGACCCTCGCCCGCCGCGGGCCCGACTGCCGACGCTTCGCTTCCTGCCGCTTCGCTTACCGTCTCCGCCGCGGCTGTTTTTCCGGCAGTAACCGTTTCGACGACGACGTCCACCCTGCCGCCTTCAGGCGTGTAATTGATCGCGTTGGACAGCAGATTAAGCAATATTTGCCTGAGCCGGTCTTCGTCCGCTTCGATGTGCGGATCACCGGTCACCTTATGCGAAAGCGTGATTCCCTTCTTCTCCGCCTCCCTGCGGATCATCTCCAGGGTGTCCGCCACAAACGTTTCCAGGCGAATCGGCGAGAACTCCAGGGGAGCTCGCCCCGATTCGATGTCGGACAGCTCCAGCGTATCCTCGATGAGCCGGCTCAGCCGCCGGCTTTCGTCATGGATGATCTGCAGAAACTGGCGGGCCGTTTCCTTATCCTCCAGCGCGCCCGCGAGCAGCGTTTCGGCAAATCCTTTCACAGCGGTGAGCGGCGTTCTGAGCTCATGGGACACGTTGGCGACAAATTCGGAGCGCATCCGTTCGAGCCGGCGGACGGCGGTGATGTCGTGCAGCACGATGACGATCCCGCCGAATTCACCCTGAATCGGCATCGGCACCAGATGCGTCTCCAGCACCCGCTCCCCCGGATAATAAAAGACCAGTTCGTCCCGAATATGCTCCCTTTTTTCGAAACAATCACGGATGAGTCCGGTCAGGCCGGCATGCAGGTGACATTCGTCAAACGGCCGTCCGGCCAGCTCGTGCGCTGCGAATCCGAGAATCGCCTCCGCCTGACGGTTGAGCATGGCGATCGCGCCGTCCCGCCCGATCAGCATGACGCCGCTAACCACGTTGTCCAGCACGCTCTTCAGCTTGCTTTCTTCCGCCTGAATGCGGGACATCTGCGAGCGAAGGCTGTCCGCCATCGTGTTGATGGCCTCCGCAAGCTGCCTGATCTCTTCGGACCCGGCCGGCTGCACGCGGACACCGTAGTTCATCCTCGTGATTTGCCTGGCCGCTTCCGTCGCTTTCATGATCGGTTTGGCCAATCCGTGGGCGATGCGGAAGCTGATCAGCCCGGCAATGACGAAAAACGCCAGCAAGCCGGAGACGATGAAGGCCCACATCCGGCCCGTCACAGCTTCGATATCCGCAAGGCTCACGCCCATACGGACAAATCCGGCGAGCTCTCCGCCATCAACAAAAATCGGCAAGGCCGCATTGAGCATGTCGCGCCGCACCGTATCGCTGAAACGGACCGCGTAGCCGACGCCCTCCGCGAGCGCGAGTCGGATTTCCTCACGGTTCAGATGATTGTCCATCGTTTCCGGATCGGAGTCGGAATCGGCGAGAACGGTCCCGTCCGCATCGATGAACGTGGTTCTGGCTCCGGTCAGTTCCTTGAAAAAGGCCGCCTTTTCCTGCAAGGCGGCCCGCTTCGCCTCCGGAGGAGCGGAGCTTGCCGGCCACTCCGTCCCGGATACAATCAGATTCAATTCACGGAGCATGCCGGCGCGAAGCGCCTTCAGGTGCGAATCCTTGACCAGATGCACCATGAACGCGCCGATGGACAGCGCCGACAGGCCGAACAGCACTACAAAAGCCAGGAAAAGCCGCGTGCGAAATCTCCTCATCGCTTCCTCCCGTCGCGGGAGCAAAGCCGGCCGCCTGCCGGCCGGCATTCCGGCACCACGAATTAAGCGCTCCGCCGGCGGAAACGGCGCGGCGGGCGCTTCTCCTGCGACGCCGGGGTTCGCTCTCCGCCTGCCCGATGGAAAAGGCTTTACGCAAATACCGGTTCCTTAAACTGCTCCAGCTTCCGGAAGGAATCCTTATCCACGTCCGCATGCAGGCTGTTGCCGTGCGCATCCATGGTCACGATGGCTGCGAATCCTTCCACTTCGAGATGCCACATCGCTTCCGGAATGCCGAACTCCATAAAGTCCACGCCGGTGACCTTCTTGATCGTTTCGGCATAATATTGCGCCGCCCCGCCGATCGCGTTCAGATACACCGCCCCGTGCTCCTTGAGCGCCGCAAGGGTCTTCGACCCCATGCCGCCTTTGCCAACAACCGCGCGAATGCCGAACTTGCGGATAATGTCGGCCTGATAAGGCTCTTCCCGGATGCTGGTGGTCGGGCCGGCCGCTTTCACATGCCATTCGCCGTTTTCGTCCTTCATCATGACCGGACCGCAGTGATAAATGATATGCCCCTTCAGGTCCACCGGCGCATCGTGGTGCATCAGATGCTTGTGCAGCGCATCCCTGCCCGTGTACATCCGGCCGTTGATGACGACCACGTCGCCGACGCGCAGGCTGCGGATCTGCTCTTCGCTGATCGGCGGTACAAGCACGATCTCCCGTCCCGTCCGCACGGCCGCCGCACCATCCGACTCAGCGGCTTGCCTGTCCGCCATCGGTTCCTCGCTTCCCCTCTCGTACAGCCATTCCCTGATCGCCCCGCTTTGGCCGTCCAGCAGCACGCCTTGCCGGCGGAACGCCCAGCAGTTGTATGCGACCGAGACGAAGAAGCTGGCCGGCAGCCGGTTCATGACGCCGATTTTGCAGCCGAGGAGCGTCACCTGGCCGCCGAAGCCCATCGTGCCGATGCCGAGCTTATTGGCATTTTCCATGATGTATTCTTCCAGCTTGCGCAGTTCCGGATGGGGATTGACGTCATCCGCCGGACGGAAAAGCTGTTCCTTGGCCAGCTCGTAACCGGTGGTCCGGTCGCCGCCGATGCCGACGCCGATGAATCCGGCGCTGCAGCCTTGGCCTTGCGCCTGATAAACCGCGTGCAGGATGCATTTGCGGATGCCGTCGAGATCCCGCCCGGCGCGGCCGAGCCCATCCAGCTCCGTCGGCAGGCTGTATTGGATGTTCTTGTTTTCGCAGCCGCCGCCCTTCAGAATAAGCCGGACTTCGATTTCGTCCCTTTCCCACTGCTCGAAGTGGATCACCGGCGTGCCCGGCCCGAGGTTGTCGCCGCTGTTTTTCCCGGTCAGCGAATCGACGGAATTGGTGCGCAGCTTGCCGTCCCTGGTGGCCTGCGCTACCGCTTCGCGGATCTGCTCCTTCATCACGATCTGATTGGCCCCTACCGGCGTGCGCACGATGAAGGTGGGCATGCCGGTGTCCTGGCAGATCGGCGACACGTTGCACTCCGCCATTTCGATATTTTGCGCGATTGTGGACAACGACAGCGCGGCGCGCGTGCCCTGGTCTTCCATTTCCCGGGCCCGCTTGATGGCTTTTCGCACATCGGCCGGCAAATTCGTCGAAGTTTCCACGATCAACTCATAAATGCTCTGCCGAAATTGATCCATGCAGCTGTCTCTCCTTTGTCCGGCGCATGCCGGGATGTTCGCTCAAATTCTTTTTCCATAGCATATCATAGCACACACCGCCGCGACAGAAAAACAAAATGCATGTATAATGTGAGTACCCGCGGCATGCCGCGCGACTTAACGAAAAAGCAACCGAAAGCAAGGAGCCCTGATCCGATGAGCAGCCATTTGTTCGCTTATTTGTTCCGCCTGCGCTACATCGAGCGCTGGAGCCTGATGCGCAACACGGTCAAGGAAAACGTCGCCGAGCATTCCTTCCACGTGGCGCTCCTCACCCATGCGCTGTGCACGATCGCAAACGAGATATTCGGCAAAAATCTGCCGACGGAGAAGGCGGTGACCATGGCCCTCTTTCACGATTGCACCGAAGTGTTCACCGGGGATATTCCGACACCGGTCAAGCACCATTCGAGACGGGCCCTCGACAGCTTCCGCGAGATCGAGCGGCTGGCCTCCGAGCGGCTTGCCGCCATGGCGCCCGAAGCGCTCAGGCATGTTTACAAGCCGCTGTTTGCCGGCAAGCATGAGGAATCCGAACTTCGCCGGTACATCAAGGCCGCCGATTTGCTCGACGCCTACCTGAAATGCAGCACGGAACTGTCGGCCGGCAACCGCGAATTCACCGTCGCCCGCAAACAAATCGAAGCGTCCCTGAAAAAAATGGGGCTGGAAGAGGTGGACTACTTCCTCGAACACCTCGCGCCGAGTTTCGAAAAGACCTTGGATGAAATTTCGACGGAATAAAAAAACCGCCCCGCAAGGGACGGTTTATCCGTTTATGGCAACCCCTTGGCCGTTGCCGGCCGTCATTCCGCAAGAGGGGTGATCGTGCCGATCATCGCCTCGAAGGACGGCCCCGCACCTTCCGAAGCCTCGCCGTGCGGCATGTGCAACATGATCCGGAAATATTGCCCGCCGTTCTCCAGCAGCAGGATGTATTTCGTAACTTCCCCCGTCTTTACCGCATGCAGATGAAACACCGCATGCTCGCGGATGAACGGGTTGTAGATTTGCTCGCCCGACCATTCGACGACTTCGCCGAGGTCCTTCAGTTCATCGACGGCCGTCTCCCTCGCCCATTCGATGTCCGGTACCGGACCGAGCGGCTGAATCCGCATGAAATAGTCCGGGAACGTCTCCATGTAAACCTGGTCCGTCATCGGTTCTTCCGGCGTAAACACGAACAAGGGCAGCGTGTACATGTAGTAGCCGTTCTCGCTTACGGCAAGGGTCCCTGTCCGCACTTCGCGCATTCCTTCGACTTCCAGTTCGATGCCCTTGGTCTCCGGGGGTAAGCCCGCGGCCGGAGCCGGGTCCGTGATGCCCGAATCGGGGTTTTGATTCCCGTCATCGGGCGTTTCCGCCTGCCCGCCGCTCTGTCCGTCCGCTTCGCCCGGCACCGCGCCGGCATCGCCGCCGTTAGCCCGGTCCGGATCGCTTTTGTCCCCGCCGCCGCATGCCGAAAGGCTGAAAGCAATCGCCAGCGCCAGCCATATGATGCTGAGTTTTCTCATGCTGTTCACCTCGGCTTCATAGACGGTATCACCCCGGCACAGGTTGCACCCCGGGCTTAGGTCAGGTCGCGGGGATGCGTCCGGCGCCGCTTCCCGGGCGGGCTGCGCCCGGTCGGGATCACCGGTTTCGGCCCGTCCGGGTAGCGCCGGTCCGGCGACCCGCCAGCTTATCCGACCATCGGATACATCATGAGGTAAAGCACGACGAGCAGCGACAGGCAGACGATGATGCCGAGCGATTTCGCCGTGCCGAGGGGCTGTTCCGCCGGCTGCCCGGAACTAAGCTGGCTCAGCGCGGTTTTCATGTTTTTGTTCATGATTCCGGACAGCGCGCCGACCAGAAGGAAAAAGACGAAAACCAAAATGATCCACATCACCGCGTAATCGGCGTTGATCATCATGTAACCGCCGGTCAACAGCTCGATAATCAGAGCGTACTGCACAATCGAGCTGGCTTTGTGCAGATTTTCGACATAGCTGCCCAGCGATTCCCCGGACAGATGTTTCGTGCGCAAGAGCAAAAACGGCAAAATCAGATAATAACCAAGAATGACGGCGCCAACCACGTGCAAAAACACCATGAATTGTCCGAGCATGCGCATCCTCCCCATGAAGATAACCTTATCTTTCCCAAGTATACCCATTCCCAATCATCCGGGCAATTTAAAGTTGTCCGGCCGTCCGCCGCAGCCGTCTTTGAAGATTGTTGACCGAACTTCGGTCTCCCTTCGGGTTTCGTAGCGGAACGGCGAGACCTTATTGGGCCGTTTTTTGAATTTCAAAAAAACAACGGAACCGGAAGACCTTAATTGCGACAAACAGCCTTCAAGAAGCGCCGTTTTGCGACAATAGGGTCTCTCAGTTCCGTTGCTGTGCAATTTTCGCCATTTTTGCCCAAAATAAGTTTTCTGAGTTCCGTTGAAATCATCCGTGCGGGAAAATGGCGCCGAACCGCACTTCATCTGATGGCGACGCGCCGCGGGAATTATCCCTGTTCAACCACCCTGATCACGTTGCGCACGGATTCGGCGGACTTGTCCAGGGCCGCTTTCTCCTCGGGCGTGAGATCGAGCTCGATCACCTTTTCCATGCCGTTTCCGCCGAGCACGGTGAGCACGCCCATGAACAAATTGTTATATCCGTATTCGCCCTCCAGAAGCGCGATCGCCGGCAGGATGCGCTTCTTGTCTTTCAGGATGGCCTCGGCCATTTGCACGAGGGAAGCCGCCGGCGCATAGTAGGCGCTGCCGGTTCCGAGCAGGTTCACGATTTCGCCGCCGCCGGTGCGGGTTCGCTGTACGATGGCATCAATGCGTTCCTTCGGGATGAGCTTTTCGATCGGGACGCCGCCGACGGAGGTGTAGCGGACGAGGGGCACCATGTCGTCGCCGTGGCCGCCGAGCACCACGCCGGTGACGTCTTCAACGGACACGCCCAGTTCCATCGCGATGAACGTGTTGTAACGGGCCGTGTCGAGAACGCCGGATTGCCCCATCACGCGGTTCTTCGGAAAACCGAGGGTCTTGTAGGCGACATACGTCATCGCGTCGACCGGATTGCTGAGCACGATGACATAAGCGTCCGGGCAATACTTTTTGATGTTTTCGCAAACGGACCGGACGATGCCCGCGTTCGTGTTGACGAGGTCGTCGCGGCTCATGCCGGGTTTGCGGGCAATTCCCGCGGTAACGATCACGATGTCCGAACCGGCGGTTTCCTCGTATCCGGCGGTGCCGACAACGCGGCTGTCAAACCGCAGCACCGGTCCGCTTTCCAGCATGTCAAGCGCCTTGCCCTTGGTCGGGTTTTCCAATTGCGGGATGTCCACCAGCACCACGTCGCCCAGCTCTTTCTGCGCCAGCAGGAACGCCGTCGTCGCGCCGGTGAATCCGGCGCCGACCACCGTAATTTTGTTACGCTTGATAGCCATCGATTGAACCTCCTTCGGAAGATTACATATGCTTGATCACTTCATTGGCGAACTCCGAACATTTCACTTCCGTTGCGCCTTCCATCAGGCGGGCGAAATCGTAGGTCACCGTCTTGTTGTTGATTGCCGTTTCCATGCCTTTGTAAATCAGATCGGCCGCTTCCTGCCAGCCGAGATGCTCCAGCATCAGCACGCCGGACAGGATGACGGAGCCGGGGTTGACGACGTCAAGCCCCGCGTATTTCGGCGCGGTGCCGTGGGTCGCTTCGAAAATGGCATGGCCGGTCACATAGTTGATGTTCGCCCCCGGCGCGATGCCGATGCCGCCGACCTGGGCGGCCAGGGCGTCGGACAGATAGTCGCCGTTCAGGTTGAGCGTGGCGATTACGTCGAATTCGTTCGGACGGGTCAGCACCTGCTGCAGCATGATATCGGCGATGGTGTCCTTGACAATGATCTTGCCGGCGGCCTCCGCTTCCTTCTGCGCGCGGTTGGCCGCTTCGACGCCCTCGGCTTCCTTGATCCGGTCATATTGCGCCCAAGTGAACGTCTTGTCGGCGAATTCCGTTTCGGCCAGCTCGTAGCCCCAGTTTTTGAACGCGCCTTCCGTGAATTTCATGATGTTGCCTTTGTGCACGAGGGTCACGCTCTTGCGCTTGTGCCGGATGGCGTATTCGATCGCCGCCCGGATCAGGCGCTTGGAGCCTTCAGAGGATACCGGCTTGATGCCGATGCCCGACGTTTCCGGGAAGCGGATCTTTTTCACGCCCATCTCGTTTTGCAGGAAAGCGATGACTTTCTTGACCTCTTCGGAGCCGGCCGGCCATTCGATGCCGGCATATATGTCCTCCGTGTTTTCGCGGAAAATGACCATGTTCACCAGATCCGGCCGCTTCACCGGCGAAGGCACGCCATTGAAATAGCGGACCGGGCGCAGGCAGACGTACAGGTCCAGCTCCTGGCGCAGCGCCACGTTCAGCGAACGGATGCCGCCGCCGACCGGCGTGGTCAGCGGCCCTTTGATGGCCACGATGTATTCGCGGATCGCGGTCAGGGTGTCGTTCGGCAGCCAATTGTTGAATTTGTTGAACGCCTTCTCGCCGGCGTACACCTCGTACCAGGCGATCTTCCGCGAGCCCTTGTAGGCTTTTTCGACCGCGGCGTCCAGCACCCTCCTGGATGCGGCCCAGATGTCCGGGCCGGTGCCGTCACCCTCGATAAAGGGAATGATCGGATTGTCCGGAACGCGCAGCTTGCCGTTCTCAATGGTGATGCGTTCGCCGCTTGCCGGCGGGCTCAAATGTTCAAATTGCGGCATTGTGTTTCTCCTTTCCTTGCGTGTGGTCTCGTCATATTCAATATCGGTTGATCGGTGCGGATATTACAGACGGGATAACGGATACCGGCTTCCAGGCACAAAGACAAACGGGACCATCGCGGGCCGTCACCTTCTGCATGGCCCGCTCGCCCGTTTGCGGAAAAAGTTTTCGTCTTTGGGTTTCCCGGTTTCACGCCCGCCTGTCCAACGGAATGTACTTCTGATGGGACGGTCCGACATACTCGGCGCGCGGACGAATCAGGCGGTTGTCCGCATATTGCTCGAGGATGTGGGCCGTCCAGCCGGACACCCGGCTGATGGCGAAAATCGGAGTGAACAGATCCTTCGGAATCCCGAGGGAGGTGTACACGGAGGCCGAATAGAAGTCGACGTTCGGTTTGAGTCCCTTCGTGCCGGTAACCAGCTCCTCGATGTGGACGGACATGTTGTACCACTTCATGTTGCCGGTGATTTTGCCGAGCTCCCTGGACATCTTTTGCAGATGCTTCGCCCGCGGGTCGCCGTTTTTGTACACGCGGTGGCCGAAGCCCATGATCTTTTCCCTGTTGTCCATTTTCTTCCGGATATACGCTTCAACCTCTTGCTCCGAACCGATCTCTTCCAGCATCGCCATGACCGCTTCATTCGCCCCGCCGTGCAGCGGACCTTTTAGCGCCGCGATGGCGGAAACGACGCCGGAATAAATGTCCGACAAAGTGGCCACGGTCACCCGGGCGGCGAAAGTCGAGGCGTTGAGCTCGTGATCGGCGTGCAGGACGAGCGCCTTGTCAAAGGCTTCCACTGCGATCCGTTCCGGCTCCTTGCCCGTCAGCATGTACAGAAAATTGTGCGCGATGGTCGCGCCATCTTTCGGCGCAACCGGCTCATTGCCCTCCCGCAGGCGGGCAAAAGCCGCGACAATCGTCGGAAGTTTGGCCTGCAACCTGATTGCCTTGCGGAAGTTGGCGGCCTCGCTCATATCGTTGGCTTCCGGATCGGTGAGCGCCAAAGCGGAAACCGCCGTGCGGAGGACGGCCATGGCGTTGGCATCCCGCGGAGTGCTTCTGAGGATCTGCATCACCATTTCCGGAAGCGGCGCGTTGTCGGAAAGCTGCCGCTTCAAATCCGCCAGTTCCCTGGCATTCGGCAATTTTCCGTACCACAGCAGGTAAGCGACTTCCTCGAACCCGGCGTTTTCGGCGAGGTCGTCGATGTTGTACCCGCGGTAGGTGAGCACGCCGTCGATAATCGAGCTGATTGAGGAGCTTGCAGCCACAATTCCCTCAAGGCCTTTTGTCACAGTCATCCGTCATTCTCTCCTTTGGCATGATCGTGAATCAACTGTTGACTCTCTGGCATGCAACTTCTGTTCCCCAAGTCAATCATAATGGATTTTGACAAAGAAGTGAACCAAACCTAACATAAAACTTCATTATCAGTACCATAGATTTTCCTTTTCGCGCTCATTTCGCCTCCGATTCGCCAATTGATGTAAATTTTTGTGCCAAAACTACTTTTAGTGTCAACCTTTCATGTTTTGACTTTTTTATCTTCGGCCAGCGAAGGTCCGCTCATACCGGCGCCCCGCACGTCCCCGGGAGCCTGGGAAAAGGGCCGTGACGGCAAATGCAATCGGACGGACAATTTGGTACAATATGGATGCGGGGAGAATCAACGCGTAAAGGTCGGATCCGAATGAATCCCACTCTGCTGAATCAAATACTGAGGGGACTGTGGGTTGCGGCGGTCGCCGCCGCGGCGCTGATCGCCCTGTATGTGACGGTGCCCCTTATCTATCCGTTCATCATCGGCTTGCTGATCGCCTATTTGCTGAATCCGTTCATCGGACTGATGCAGCGCAAATTAAGGTTTCCCCGCTGGCTCTCGGTAACGGTGGCGATTTTGCTCTTCGTCGGCGCCATCGGCGGGCTCATCGCCCTCGCGGTGATCCGCATCGCCCAGGAGATGCAGCGGCTGGCCCAGCTGATCGACAACAATTACGCAAAATGGATGAACAATCTGGACAAGATCATCCATTCCGAGCTGCTGCGGGGCTGGATCGACCGCTTCAACGCGCTGTACGAGGGGACGAATTACCAGGATACGGTCATTTACGGGCTCAGTTCGGCGGGCCAGCAGGTGGCCGAAGCCGTTGCCGGCGCTCTGCAAAGCCTGGCGGGTTCGATCATCGGTTTTTTCGCCGCGCTGCCCCAGCTCGCCGTCGGCATCATTGTCTCCCTGCTGGCCGCATGGTTCATCAGCAAGGACTGGAACCGGATCAGGGCCTGGTTATTATCCCTCGTCCCGCAAAGCGTGAAAGCTTCCAGCGAAGCGGTTTGGCACGATCTGCGCAAAGCGCTGTTCGGCTTTCTGCGCGCCCAGTTCATTCTCGTCTCGATCACAACGGTGTTCGTGATCATCGGCCTGCTGCTGCTCAGGGTCCCCTATGCCGTGACAATCGGCCTCCTGATCGGACTGGTCGATTTGCTTCCGTATCTGGGCACGGGAGCGGTGTTCGTGCCGTGGATCCTGTATGCGGTTGTGGACGGAAGCTACGCCTTCGCCTTCGGGCTTGCCGTGCTGTTCGGCATCATTGTGATCGCCCGGCAGCTTGCGGAACCGAAAATCTACTCCAGCAGCATCGGGCTTAATCCCCTCGCAACGCTGATTGCCATCTTCGTCGGACTGAAATTGTTCGGCATCGTCGGATTGATCGTCGGACCCGCTCTCCTCGTGATCGCCTTTTCGCTGCACCGTGCCGATGTGTTCCGGGACTTGCGGCGATATGTCAAACACGGCCGCGCAGGCCGGCAACCCTAGGAATCGCCGGTCGCCTTTCACCTCCGTTTTCCCTTTATTCCCTCATCTCCAATAAAAGAAACGAAACGCGCCGCCGAGCAACCGTTTGCGGATCAGGACGATCAGCCCGTTTCGGAAAAAGGCGCGGGTCGGCGGCAGGAGCATGGCCAGCCCGGCGATATCGGTGAGAAAACCGGGAACGATGAGCAGGATACCGCCTGCGAATATGCAAATGCCGTCGAGGACGGCCAAGGCCGGAATTTCTCCCTGCGCCGCCTGCCGCACAGCGTCCGTCCACACGCGGCCCGCTTCGCGGCGGACGAGCCACGCTCCGGCAATGCCGGTCAGCGCGACGAGCGCGAACGTCTGCCATCCTCCGATCAGCTTTCCCATCCCGATGAGCGTCCAGATTTCCAGCGCCGGCACCGCCACAAACAGCAGCAGTGCGATGAAGCGCGCCATGTTCCGCCGCACCTCCCCGCTCATACGGCATATTGCCGGAAAATGACGCTGTAAAACTCAGGCGCCTCCCGATCGATCCTCACCGGTTTCCACGCGCGGTTCACCCAGACGTGGCGGGAGAGGCCGCTGGCAAGAAGCTCGCCGTCTTCCTCGCGCCGAACTTCGTATTCAAACCCGAGTCTCACGTGGCTGAAGTCGGACAGCCGGACGCCCACGTTCACCCATTCATCGTACCGCGCGGGCTTGATGTACCGTACCTGAGCTTCCGTGACAGGCAAATAGAGCCCCTTCCGTTCCAAATCGGCGTATGTCATGCCGAGGGAGCGGATCCACTCGGTGCGCCCCACTTCAAACCAGTTCAGGTAGTTGGCGTGGTAGACGACGCCCATTTGATCGGTCTCCTGATAGCGTACCCGATGACGATAAATCCATCCGTCCCGATTTTCCAAGTCTTAAACCCTCCGTACGGGAATCGTCCCATGACAATAATAGCCTTTCAAACGTCCGCATGCAAACGCCCGAAAGGCCCCGAATACCCGGCAAAACGGCGGCTCCGCGAATCCAGCGGCGCCG
>Ga0065720_1019520_pt1 | contig 24511 bp, 17 predicted proteins | sample Thericmetagenome_FD_59107 | JGI IMG/M metagenome (GOLD analysis project Ga0065720, IMG submission 59107) | Thermophilic microbial communities from the Joint Bioenergy Institute, California, USA of rice/straw/compost enrichment - eDNA_2 v2... | ecosystem: Engineered > Solid waste > Grass >... | reverse complement strand
GGGATGCAGCAGGCTGTCGTGCGGCAGATCGCGGCAACAACAACACAAGATAGAAGGGACGTACTCAACACCTCAGAGGAAGGGAAAGTTTCGTCGCCATGATCATGGCCTAGTGATGTTGATGTTGTCGCCATTGCGCGACGCCGGATGGGTACCGGAGGAGAATGCCTCTATTCAAACGGCAACGGCGAACTAATGAATTATCAATAGGCCTGAACCAGCAGGCGCTCGTATGGAATTGGTGTTTGATGGTAGCGAACACGATGTGTAACGGTGCAAGTGGCTCAGTGGACAGGAGGGTAGTAGCAAGAATATCTGTAATATCACCACTATCATCCAGAAAGAATCAAGCGAGCGAATGACGACTGCGATGGCGAAGCCTAACAAACTATCTTCGCTTCGAAAGGATGAAATTCATCGACAATTGAGAAACGTGCTTTCCGTCTGCCGATCCTCAGTATTTTTTTTTTCCTGAGCTGCATATGCAGCCTGGCTGCAAGTTAAAAAAAGTTGTTTTAGGTCACAAACGGAAAGGCTGTAAGTCAGGACAACCCTGTGATGATAGTCCCGGGTTACCAGTGGGAGAGGTCGCTCGTCGCCCAGTTTCGAATGCCGAGGATATGAGTCGATGACGGTCGGGGTTGGAGTCCAGTGGGACGGGGTTTCGCGAAAGGTTATAGCACGCTGTTCATATCTCGTTGTTACCGTCCCTCGTCTCTGTGTCTGATGCGCAAAGCATGGACATATGGCCTCGGACCAGCCAGCTCCAATGGTTTGAACTTCAAACAACCTAGAAGGGAGGGCAAGACCGAGGAGTGAGTAAGTGAGAGTAAGTGAGTAAGTGAGTGTGGGTGGGTGGGTAGGTGGGTGGGTGGTCGAGACAGTAGGCCTCGGTCCAGCCAAGTCAAAGTCGTGGATACATAGACTCGTTGGTTCACAAAAGAACCTGTCGATCAACTTTCTCCTTTAACAAGTGGCAAAGGGGGAGAAAGAGGGGAAAAAGAGGGACCTAACACTCATCCATAGAAAACTGAGGGGTAGCTCTTTAGATCATCCCCCCTCACCCTCCCCTCCAACACAGTAGAAGCTTTATCCGGCCTTCGAACACGAGAAAACAACATCATGGGCTGCCAGGGCTGGGCCGCATGGCCCCCGGATTGAGTGAGGCCGCAAGAGGGCTCGACGTCATTGTCTACGTCTTGTGCATGGCGCAGTGCCACCGGAAACTGAAACGGGCAGGGGGAGGTTGATAACTGCTTTGCTGCAGCCCAATCGCTTGGAACCCGAAGTGCAACGAAACCAGCCCAGCTGTGGCGGATGGGCAGCGCCCCGCCTTTGGACCCGAGTGCCAAGACCTGAACTCCACCGGCAAAAAAAGTTTAGCGTGGGCTGGGCCCGCAAGGGTCTCAGCTTGTTGGGTGACACGGACCAGCCCCACCACGAACGACGACAGGCCGGCCGTGTTGGTCTGCGGTGTTTGACGGCCCGTCGGTCAAACAGGCCGGACAGCGATCGCTGATCGTTGGCGGGGCACATCTGAATGCTTCGCCAACAGAGGTGTTGAACGTTGATCAAACGGGGGCCTTATAATTGAAGATCTGATATCCGAGTCTGATATACCACACCAAGTAGGTAGGTCTGTAATCTACGAACCAACAACTTGCCTAGATCGTCACCATCATGCATAACGTCATGATTCCAAACCCCCATACCAGCTTCCAGGGTGGGAGAGCTCACGCATGCAAGCCACAGCAATGCAGGGATCAAACTTCTAGGCCAAGAGACCCGTGACCCAAGGATCCAACCCATGACTCTGCACATGACAGGTCGACTCATCGGATGGACTGATACATACATATGCATAAGCGGGCACGAAAAGATGGGAAATGAGTCCAGACCACAACGGCCTACCAAAAAGCATATGGAGTGTGAAGAGTGAGGAGGATATGTCCTCGAGAGGAACCTCTTGGATCTAGGCAACATCATCACAAAACGAAATAAGGAGGTACCGATATTGCAGGCTGCTGGCCACCAAGACCTCCCGTATTCTTTTCATGTCACAAAGGAAACGCCCATGTTTGTGTCCGGTATCAGAGTTCATTCATGTGGATGTGCACACATGCCTAATCCATTACGCCGAAAAGTACCCGCAACCAGTCCACTCTCCCGTTTTCCTACCCCATCCAGCCCCTTAAGCCTCGTGCAGGAGCTCCTTGAACGAAGCCGGAACCTTAGGGGGCTTGCCCTCCTCAGCCTTAACCTCACCCAGCTTCTCCTTGGCGAAGGTGGAAGCATAGGGGTTGAGGCGCAGCATGATCTGCTTGTTGCGCAGAGGGTTCTTCTTCTGGACGCAGGCGCGCTTGGTACGGGCCTCACCCTTAGGAGCACGGAGCACGCTCTGGATTTCAGTGCTGTTGATGAGACGGCTGAGATCGGCCTGGCTGACAATGTTGGCAGGCAGGAAGAAGCCCTTCTTGCTCTCGTAGACGGCATCGAGCTGCTTGATGGCGGCCGAGGTCCAGACGATGAAGCGGCCGAGGTGGCCACCAGGAGCAAGCTGGAGGAGGTTGAGGGCATCGACAGGGCAGGTCTCGACACCCGGGATGTTGCGGAAGCCCTTGACGAGCTCCTTGCCGTCATGTTCGGGGCTGTAAACGATGAGAGGACCGCGGCGCTGGCGGTGGCGGCGGCCCCTCATCTTACCCTTACCGGCGCGGAGCTTCTTGGACTTCTTAACCTTCTCAACATCCGGGCCGGCACCGATGGCCTTGAGGAGCTTGTAGGCAGCAGCAGTCTTGGCAACAGCGTCGCCAGCGACGGCAGCAGAGTCGACGACCAGAGGAACCTCAGGGACGGTCGAAACCTGGTGGCCACGGGCCATCAGGAGAGGAGCCACGGCAGAGGCGGCGAGGGCAGAAGCGGTAGCAAAGCGCCTGTGATAAGGTCAGAAACCGTGCTTCCCAAAGCCGCATCCCTGTTCAAAACTTACTTCTGGCCCTGGTTGATCTTGACGTGCCACTTGCGCCAGATCTTAGTGGGAGCGAACATGCGGCCGGAACGGCACATGTTACCGAAAGCACCCTGGCCAGCGCGGTGAGTACCACCACCCGAGACACGGGGAATACGGGCAACGGCGCGACCTAGAGGAATCCATATCATATCAGCATTTGCCCAACTTTAAACTCAAATTCTCCCATCCTTCCAGAATGGCCCGCAAATTGTCCCGAATCCTTAAGTTCCTCCTCTCTCTATCGAACTCGAAGTCGAAATTTTGGAAGCACTCACCAGTGCCCCAGGACTCGGCCGAGGTCTGGTGGCCGGCCTTCTCGCTGACGGCATAAGGCTGCCTCTTGTTCTTGGCCATGCCGGTGTGGACGTGCTTGACGATATCCGGCCGGATCGGGGCGCTGAAGACCTTGGGAAGGACCTCAGTGGCGCCGGTGGGCTTGCCATCGGCGCCGAAAACAGTGACGGTCGGGCGAGAGGCCATCTTGTCCAATGCTGGGACAAGTCGAGAAGGGCTGCGACCAGAGATCCGAGAGTCAGCAAAACTGCTTGTTTTGGCTCAAGTTTCGAGAATCCGAGGTTTCTCGTTCGAAAGAGCTGCGAGGGCTTTGAAGGAACAGCAGTTCGAGCAGACGGGTGTGCTTACCTCGGCGTTGGGCGGTTTAGTGAAGATCGAGAAAAATCAAGGCCAGCTGCACTCCAATTGAAATTTTGCAATATTTCGTGGAGGTGCGCTTCGTGGGGTTTACTCGGCGCATCCACTGGCCCTAATCCGCGCTAGACTAAAACGGGTAAGCTTTCAGCAGCTGCCAGCTGACTAAACGCCAAGACCATGCGCCACCGGCAAGGGTACGGCAACAGGGGGGAGCGATCGGCTGCAACTCTCCATTCCTTCACAGATCACTTTACTCTCACCTCGATACTCTCATCTAGCAAGCAAAAACATGGTAAAGTTCATAGTGAGAGTTGCATGAGAGTTGCGTAATCCCTCAGGAGTTGACAACAGTCATCCGCATGATATCATACGCTGCCATCCAAGTCATTCACTCTTATCGCTTACCATGGAAACTCATTTCCACAACAGAACAACTGTGAACGACCTATTGAAGCCCAGAGACGACACCTCACCGACAGCCTGCGAACTTCATAACTCCAACTACATCTAGGTGACTCTATTTACACATATTTGCATCCCCGGAACGAAAGAGGTTTTTTGACGTCGATTCTCTTCGCATCGACCGCCCTCTTATTCGCAGCCTACACTCCCCTGCTCTCCAACCTCACACATTCCCATTCAACTGCTGAGGATGCGATTCGGGCATCGATCCAGTACACGTCAGGCCCATAGTAGCCTGATTGCGTATGTTCGTACACAGCACCTTGGCCGTCCCTCCATTCTTTGGTCGGATGTTGATATTGGAGAAGGAGAAGCGGTCACACGGCGCCTGCGAACTGCAGCGCATGGCCGCTGCCACGTTGTACCGGCTTGTGCCGGTGATATTCTCCCAGCGGATGTCCGTAATGGGGATGCGGGAGTTATCGCAACCGCGATAAGAGTCTGCAGCAGGACGGTTAGTAAAGGCCAATAAGTTGAGAAGAGAGAAAGGGGGCCTTACAGATGCATGCGGTTACATAGATTGGCTGATTGACATCGCTGAACTCAATGTTGCGGAAGGTCACGTTGCGGACGTAGCCCGTGCCTGGGTAAGTCTTGATCCAGGCCGCATTGCTCGAGTGGTTGAGCTTGATGTCCTCGAAGACGACGTTCTCGACATAGTCTGGCTGCCATGAGTTGGAACCAATGCTGCCAATGACCATGGCACCTGACTCATAACAAGTGACGTTCCTGACGTGGACGTTAGTGCTGTTGCCCTTAACAGCAATACAGTCCTACAGGTGATCCCATCAGTCGCACGCTCAGTGGTAGGCTCAGAGTTAAGTAAACAGGACCAGAAACTGCAACACTTACATCACCAGATGTGACGGTCCAGTTCGCAATGTAAATATCCCTAGAGTTCCACGTGTTCGTCCCGTCCGTATTCACCGAGCTCTGCGAGCTCTTCGAATACGTGTGCATCTCCAGGTTCGTCATAGTCACATTCTGCGAATGTGCAACAAACGTATGCCAAAACTGCGCCATCTGCCACCGAATTCCATCAATCAGAACATTCGTCCCCTTCCAAATCGTCAGCGAGATCGGCCGTCCGTCCATATTCGCCTGGCCCCTCGCCAAATCAATCCACACCTGCCCGTTCCCATCAAACAGCGCCTTACCAAACCCTCGCAGACTCACATCTCGTCCGCCTAACCGCCACGCCGTCTGCCGGTTCGCATAGGTCACACTGAAACTTCGCTGCCGCCAGTACGGAATGTTATCCGCGCTCCACACCCACGTGCCGTGGATCTCGATACTGCAGTTACGCAGGTCCGTCGTATCCATCACCTGCCGGATGTGGTACGTCCCTTCACGGAAGATGATCGTGCCATCCTGCCCGCACTGCTTGAAGGCTTCGAGGATCTGCGGGGTATCGTCGACGGGGGCAGGGGTCTGTCGTGTGGTGAGCGGCTCGACCTCGCGTTCGAAAGGGGAGAGACCTCGACGGGCGTGGAAGTGGGCACGGCCTGGCTCGGGGTGCGGGAAGTGAGTCAGAGCGCCGGGGGTACCAGGGGCTGGGCTTTTGTAGGGGTCGATGACGTCCCAGAGGCCGGTAGACTGGTCTGGGTCGACATCACGTCTGGTGGAAGGGACGGTGTCGATGCTGCGGCGGACGAGGGCTTGAGGGCTAGCGCTTATGGGAGTGACAATGCATGTTGAGCCTTCTTTGAACAGAGAGCCGGAGGCTGGAAGGAAGATGATGCTGAGCACCAGGATCAAGTTGGAGAGCAACATCAAGATTCAGCTGTTAGTATTTCTTTGAAACTCTGTTAGAGAACGAGTTCAGCGGATCGCTTATCATGAGAGAAGCTCAAGCCAGGAAAGCTGCTTGGCTATAAAGCTGTGACCATGGGTATATTACAATATCGCCGTCCGTCACTCCTTAGCTGTAAGCCCGTCTCTGATTCGAGCGATTTCATTCTCCGTCTGTCTGTTCACCACCCTTGCAGATCGAGAGCCCGAGGTCTGGGACTCAATATACACCTTCTAGAACTTCGATTATTGAATGATCTCCCCTATCTTGTTGGCCCTGGACTTCTCGTTGGTTAAAATTTTCCGGCTGAATACCTCGAGCCATGAGCCGTAGAATCTGTGTCCCACTACAGCCGGGACGAAGATCTGGGGTGCGTAGCCGGGAATTGTATATGGGATATTAACTCGGCATTTATCATCTGGTGCCTGCCAATGGTCGCTCACTGAACCTCCTGAGATAAGATTGACAACCAGGAGAAAATACTACAACCAAAGGATCTGTTCGTCATCACAACCGTAGTCTCATTCCTTCTATCATCATGGTATCATGGAAAGCAGCACTCATCAACATGTTCTATGAACAACAAATAACTCCAAACAGTAGAAGTCTAACGGTAAATTAGGAAGCAAGGCAAATAATCCGGAAGAAAACATCAGAACCAACTCCCGGAAACCCGAAAATGTTTTCCTACTCGACCTCCTTGAACCTCCTGGCCAACGCGGCCAACTCCCTTTGCACGTCTGGATCTGCTTGATTCGCCTTCTTGAGCTGCTCATATCGCTTCTCAATCTCCAACATCTCCCGCATCCTGTCCTGCAACACATGCGCCAAATATTTAAAGTCACCAGTCTCACATACTTCCCTGAACACCTTGCGCATACGGTCGCTGTACAGCTGGCACGACGCATGGGCTCTGACTTGCCGTCTGTCCAGGAAGTTCCTGACCACGACGTTATTCCGCTTAGCCTCTATTATCGGCCACACCACGGTGTCGTAGCACTCCTCGCAGACTGTGAACTCCGGTATCTGCTTTAGCACAAACCATGCGCGTTCTGGTACCTTCACGTCGCGCATGCACTCATCGTGTAATAAAACAGCTCGAAGTTGCCTTGCAACCTCGTTCACGTTAACAGGAACGCTTCGCTCGAGTGCCTTCTCAGCCGCCTCTCGCAAGATGTGGAAATAGGTGAAGAAGCGCTTGCGGTCGGGTGCATAGTGCATCTCACAGATACCCGAGCTCCTACGGAGTTCTTCTGCAATCGGTTGAAAAAGGCCCTTAAAAGGGCGGAGAAGAACTTCAAGAATTCTGACACATCTCTGACAGACATTGAACTCCTCAACGTAGCCATATGCGGGGTCACGGTGATGGATGCTGTACCAATTGCGCGGGAGGAATTGAGTGCCTGTGCAAGGCTCGGTTCGTGCTGCAACATATGCAATGTGCTCCAGCAAGCGTAGATCTGGAAGTTTTTGCTCCTTAGTCAAAATATAGGCGATGCGGTACCAGACTGAGGAGCCGAAGTCGCAAGAAATTAACTGGCCGACCTGTCGGCTGGGTGCGGCGACAAAGAGGCCCTGATAATCCGTCTCATGAAAATGCCTCCAATAGCATTCCACACAGATTGTGAAGTCGATAACAGCAGTATTCAGCGCCACAAACTGATTATTGATACCCGGATAGGTAACAACCATGGGGTATTTCCACTGGCAGTCGGAGAGCCGGTCTAGCTCTAGCTTCAAGCGCCCACCACCAGATCTTTTGAGAATTCTTTCATCCAGATTACCCGGCTGCCAATCAAGTAGGGGTGGTGTATCCGTAGATGAATCCAGTGAGAGAAGGGAGGTAGCTGAAGCAGATGGGTTGAACTCTGTAATGGCATGGTTGCGGCCGTAAGTGAGCCTGGCGGGGCGCACTGACATCGACGCGCTTGGCAGAAAATCGACACTCTGGTCTCTGGGAGACTTTTCTGGTCCGATTATGAGGCTATGTGTGCTTCTCCTTGGCGATGAACCACTCGCAGCAGGTGATTCAGAGAGGTCGTTGTTCCGTCGAGCCCTTCCTACCGACATCGGCTCAGGCCGGGAGCTCTGCGGCGGTGAAATCTCTCGTTGGTATCCTCCGGAGGGGGGAGGACCTAACTGCGGGATTGGGCCCAACCCCTTGGCACTTGGCTGCCATGCTGCATCCAAGCTGTGAGCTGGCTCCTCAAGTTCTAGTGCAGGTGTACTGGGATATGGCAACTCCGAATGACGGGGCGGCTTTCCCTTGTAGGCTTCCTCATCACTTGACGAACGCTCTCGCTCTTGGACTTCCCGTCTCCGGTTACGTCTACGCGAGGGCGATGATGAAGGCATTTCTCTGGCACCACGGGGATGCAGTTGGGGATCAGGAATCTGAGCAGCCCTTTGCGGGAAGGAGTTTTGGGCTATGTCTCGGTCCCCAGTCATGTAATCCACTCCCGGCTCCATGTAACCGTAGATATCATTCTTGCCCCATGACGAAAGCGCAAACCGCCCAAGAAGGGCATCACGATCAAAGTTGAAAGCACTATCAGCCAGTTGTATGAACGATTGTGGCTGCTCAGCAGTCGAGTTGTTGCGGATTGGCATGCCATGTGTAGATGATGAGCGACGACGATTCGAGGGAGTAGCTAGATGTTTAAAGCCGGTACGGTCCGCCCGTCTCTTGCCGGACACTTCCACACCAGCTTCTGATCGTGATGGGCTGTGGCCAGATTTTCTCTGCGATGGTAGATGGTAGTCCCAATAAGCCTTGTCACGCCTGCCGATCGTCTGTTGGACAGATGGCGAGATAAAGTCATCGCCATCAGATTTCTTCGCACTTGGTTGGTTGTTAGTTTGGCTTTGCTTCAAAGTATCTTGGTCTGCGACTGGTTTCTCTCGGCCACGTCGGCTGCTGGAACGGTGAACAGGCTGCTCCTGACCAACAAGATTTGTGTTGAGGCGGGGTAGATCCTGGTGACTTTTTCGTTTCGGCAGCTCGGTCTTTGGCTTCTCTTCTGGGACCTCAACCTTGGGAGGGCTGTCGGGTTTCTTAGTGCTCTTCTCTTGGCTGACGCCCTGTCCTTTTGCGGTAACTTTCTCGTCGACCGCCTTATTTTCATCAGTGCCTTTGTCTTTAGTTACCAGAACGAATTTCCGGCACGTATTGTTCTCGTAGCGAGCTTGATTAACATTGTTGCTTTCCTGGGTTGCTGCGCCAGGTATGTATATGAATCGGCGCTCTGGATTGTACTCATGAACGACTTCAAAAAGGGGGATTTGGTCGATTGTACCGCGGTTCTTCGGTTCTTCATCAGCTGGTGGCTGCCATTCTCGCATACCCGGATACTCCTTTGCCAATGCCACGGCCTCATCCTCGACAGTCGGAGGAGGAGGCCACGTCTGCCGTGAAGACCGCTCAAGGGTATAAGAGATGGAAATGGTTGACTTAGCATGGTCGTACGGCGCATCATAACGCACTCGGTATGAGTCGCGGCTATGACACCTATGAGTTAATACTCGCATGCTCTAATGGGGACCAGAGGGAGATGAGACATACGGATCTCGGCTCCGAGAGCGCGAGGTCCTCCAGGACCCTGTCTTCAGCAGAGCTTCGACGTCTTCCTTTTCGACCATTTTCTCTACTCCCGCACACAGTGTTCCTAGGTCAGAATCATGTCGACTTCCTGAGCCGTCAGACCAGTCTCGTTGGAAAAGTCAGGCTGAATATGCTGTCAATGGCAAGGAACTTGCACCCGGCAATCACCGGTTGGAGACGAGGCTGACTGGAGAGCTGAAGAACCATGCGATGCAGGAGAATGCGGCGCACACGGTCAGATATAGACGGGTCAGTACCCAATGTGACAGGCGAATAAGAAGAGAACGAAACCAAGCAAGCACCAGCACGAGACCCGGGTCTGATACTATACCCGTTGCTTGGGGCCCTGTGAGGGTAGCGCGAAGACTGAGCCTTAGAAGGTAGAAGGCAGGAAGACGGGATGGAAAGCAAGTCAGATTGGGGAAGGGCTTCGGCTTTGGATTGCTTGGAACCCGTGGAGGGCTGGGAACGCAGCTGAGGGCACTTGATCGCAAGTCAAGCAGGTGCAGGGAGGTGCAGGTGCTGCGGAGTGTGACAGGTGGCTGACGTGCGGCCAGGGACCGATTATGAGGACCAGGATTGAGTTTCCAAGGGTTGTCTAAGGACCGGCCGCGCGGTTCAAGGACAGAACGTCACGAGCGGGAATTGAGGAAATGGGACTGTTTGACGTTCTTTGGAACCAGAGAAAAATGACGAAAACGAATGACAACCTGTGTAAAATGCGCTTCTTTTTAGGGCCTTGTGGACTTTCCACAACGTACCAAGGCCACCTCAGGTCTCACGGCTGCCTCAGCGGACGTTGGACAGTGCTTGTGCCTCACTCCAGGCGCTGGACCGTGTAGAAAACAGTGAGGTGTTCCTATGGGCCGTGCTGTTGGTCGAGGTTCGGATGGCACCGATCGACGACCCCCGCCGCACAGACTCCATGTGCCGCGTCCAGGCTGACGGGGAATGCCCCACCTGGGCGCGACTGTGTTTGCCTGTGCTGTGCCGCCCAACCTTCAATTTTCGGAATTTTCGCAAGCTTTGAGACAGTAACATGTTCTGTTCTATAAGACAACATGATTGTATGGCCACTAGTCTCAAAATCAACCCCAAATTCTGAATTTTGCTATGGCTAAATCCCGAGATTCATGCACATCATCGCCCTCTGCGAAGGCTAACCTAGACTTCATGGGCAGGCTTCTTGTTGGCGAGCAGGCTCGTCGCAAAGTCGGCTATCCAACCAATCAGGATGAGCGCTCTCCTGTTCGTCTGGGGCGCCGTTTCAACTCGAGTTCGACAAGAACAAACCACGCAAGAATTCAAATCATGTTTCCCGTCATGTGCTTCCGATGACGGAGACGAAGTGAAAAATGGACCACTCCTTAAAAGCCGCGTATCGCCCTGATGTTCTCGGTATACCAGAGACCCAGTCGTGCAAGTTGCACAGGGCGTGGCCATGGACGAGGAGCGACCAAAGGTGACCATACTTGAGCAGAGAAGAGCGAGAGCGAAGTCCCATCGCCGCCATATTTGGTCTTCGACGTCATCGGCCAGGAGATATGGTTCAGCCCTGTGGGGCCAGCCCCTCTCCGCTAAGCGGCCGGCTTGCCCCGCTGGAACTGCGGATGCTCTTGGCTGGTGATGCCCAAGCACGAATTTCGTTTGGAATAAAAATGGCGGCAGGAATAGCTTGACCAAACGGTTTGGGATATTTGAGGGTCGACGATTGGGACTGAGTGAACAACACGGAGTAACAGAAGCGGAGCGTCCTTATTTCTATATTTCCCTCAGCAGCTTACCGAGACATTCAGATAGCAGAGATTGTCCGAGCTTTGGCAGCACTGCATCCAACCGCAAGCAACTGCAACTGAGGGGTGTGTACCGTCGTATCAAATTTTCATCTGCCATATTCACCAGTTGCTCATTGTCTGATAATACACTGGAAAACATCCCACCGCCTTATTTTCCTCCACCGTTTCAAAAGGAATTTTGACCCCGATAATACGATATACTCTGTTGAACGATGCCTGAACTTTTGGGACCCTGGGGCGGGGTTTGCCAAGAGGTGGCCCGTTGCCTGACCCCTTGCCAAAATTTCCGTCCGAAGCCAAGGGTTCACGAGGTCGAAACCCACCGTGGTTGCATCATCTGCTAGAGCTTCGGACACCAGTTCGATCAACCACCACTCACGAGCTCCTAAGGTCTGAGCAACCACCGCTCTAGAGCATTGGTGGTGCCAATTGCCATGGAGTTTGTGAAGGCGGCTTCGGCCCGCCGTTTGCTACGGTGGCGGTCGACGTTGACCCGCCCCAAGACGACAGCAACTACATGGATGTGTAGCTCATGCCGAGCTCGCAATGTTGCCGGCGCCATCTTGTCCGGACCGAGGCACTATTCATCACAGCTATCAGTGTCATCAACTGTCCCCAGTGACAAGCCATTCTATGTGACAACACCCATCTTCTACGTCAATGCCGGTATGTGCCCCGCTTGAAAGGTTAGAGCCGTCGCCACCCGGGGAGGGGCCCAGCATGCTGATCCAAGCCGCAGCTCCTCACCTCGGGCACATGTACTCGATGATTCTGGCCGATACCTTCAAGCGATGGCAGACATTGCGTGGGCGACAAGCCTTCCTATGTACGGGAACTGATGAGCACGGAATGAAGGTGCAACAGGCTGCTTCTCAGAACGACATGGAACCTAAGGACTTCTGTGACGAGACTGCCGAGAAGTTCAAGGAGCTGGCCAACCTGACGAATATCAGCTACGATCGTTTTATCCGCACTACAGATCCGGATCACATCCAGGCGGTCGAGCACTTTTGGTTGCTACTCCGTCAAAAGGGCTATATCTACGAGACAAAGCACGAGGGATGGTATAGCGTTAGTGACGAGTGCTTCTACCCCGAGTCTGAAGTCATCAAGTACCAGGAGCCCTTTACTGGTGCCGTATACATGGCTGCTGCTGAGAGCAAGACCAAGGTCGAATGGGTAGAAGAAAAGAATTACTGCTTCCGGATGACTGAGCTCAAAGACAGGCTTCTCGAATTTTATTCCAAAAACCCGGACTGGATCGAGCCTGCCTATCGCATGAACGAGGTTATCGACTGGGTTAAGAACCATCTGGAGGACCTGTCCATCTCCCGGCCTGTTCAACGGCTTAGCTGGGGTATTCCGGTGCCCGATGACCCGTCGCAGACCATCTATGTTTGGGTGGACGCCTTGATTAACTACCTGACAGCATCCGGCTTCCCAGCTTGGCCACCTGGTGAGTCGCACAAGGGCGGCTGGCCGGCTGATGTTCATGTGCTCGGCAAGGATATCCTTCGCTTCCATTGCATTTACTGGCCCGCTCTACTGATGGCTCTGGATCTTCCTCTTCCCAAGAAGATGCTGATCCATTCACACTGGACTCTGAACAAGAGGAAGATGTCTAAGAGCCTGGGCAACGTCGTCAACCCCCTGTATGCCATCAACCGGTGGGGTGTTGACACGATGCGCTTCTATCTGCTGTTCGAGGGCGGCATTGCCGACGATGCTGACTACAACAACAACACTCTTGTTGTGAAGTACAAGAAGTACTTGCAGGGCGGTCTCGGCAACCTCACAAACCGCCTTACCAAGACGCCTGCCTGGGACTTGAGGAACATCATTGAAGCCTCGAGCAAATGGGATGAATCTTCAACTCAACCTTCTCAGGCCATTCAGGAGTTCGTTGGCCATTATGAGGCTCGTTTCAAGGAACTAGCACCTGTGGTGGCTCGCTACATGGATGATTACAACCCTGTTGCTGCCATCCGCCACATTATTGATACGGCCGGTCAGGTACGTAACAGGTAACCCCCTCTCCCGCTATTTAACACGCGAAACTAATCCATACTCTTAGGTCAATGAGCTTCTCTCCCAAACCCAGCCCTGGTCCCTGATTAAAACCGAGGACCCCGTCCAGAAAGCCAACGCCTGCAAGGTTCTATTCACCGCGGCCGAAGGTCTGCGCATCTCGGGCATTCTGCTCCAGGCCTTCCTGCCCGGAAAGGCCCCGGAGCTACTCGACAGACTGGGCGTTGCCCCGGACAAGCGGACGTTCGAGCATGCGGTGTTCGGCTGCGACTACACGTACGGCCTGCGCTTCCTGAAGGAGGGCAGCCCGCGTAACACAGGGCTGTTCCCGCCACTGGTGGAGGACAAGAATGTACAGTTCCAGGGTGGGAAAAAGGTCGCCAAGGGAGGTGGTCATAACGAAATCCTCGTTACGGAGGATTAAGGAGACGAGGGGAGGTTGTATGCTGAAGTGGTTGTACCTAGTGTATGATGAGGGATGATTTGCTGGCGGTTTGTTGGCTCCAGCCTTATGATACCCCGCCAACTGTGTAGTATTTCTGTACAGTAAATAAATAGAACAGCTTTTTGGGTGTAGTGATCTGGGCGCTGTCACGAACATTTCGAGATTATTATGGCGGTAGGTACTTCGAGCTATGAGCCGCTCCGGTTTGTGGAACCCCGTTATCTGATATTTGGCAAATGCTCATGCAACAAAGCATCTCATCAAGATCGCAAAATAGATTCTCATCCCCACATTTCATTTCTCATTTTACAGTCCTCCAGTCATGCGTTTCCAGAAGTAAGAAATCAACCATAAAATGAGGCTGAATGAATCTACCGGTATTGTTCCCTTATAGAATAGTTCAGTTGTTGTAATATATCTGCTGACAAGCAAGTGGATTCCTAGCCGTTTCAACGGCCAGAGCACTCCTTGTTCCATATGAGGCTCGTCATGTGTTGACCTACCATGGCTGGATGCAAGACCCTGTAAGTTGTTATCCTTCCATATGTTATGTTCTGCCGTATTGTTTCAGATAGATTCAAACCAGAATGAATTGTCATAACTAACACCTCTAAGGCCATCCTTGAGGCGACAGCTTCAGACCGGTTGACCCTCGAAGAGGAATATGAAAACCAACAGTCGTGGCGAGCCTCGCACGACAAGCTCACCTTCATCATCTGCCAGCCTCTATCGTCGCCAGCCACAGCTGAAAGGGTCCAGGCCGGAGTGGCTGACGCCCCTGATAGGATGATCGGCGATGTCAATCTCTTCCTTTACCCCCATGAGAAAGACTTCGCCGAGGACGGTGATGAGATGCCCAGCAAGGTTGGAGAGGAGAGAGTCGACTGTGTCGGCGAGGTTGATATTATGATTGCTGATCAAGAACACCGCGGGAAGGGCTTAGGTCGGGCGGTAGTGCAAGCCTTCCTGCAGTACATTTGGCGACATGCCGACGACATCACCGACGAGTATGCCTTGGATAAGGGGCTCATCGGACGGCCGAAGTTGAGGCATCTAATGGCCAAAATTGGCCAACAGAATGTACGGAGCGTTGCGCTGTTTAAGAGCCTAGGCTTTGAGCAGATCGGTGAGGTGAATTACTTTGGGGAGGTAACGCTCGTGCTGCGAGATCTTGGGGAGTTTGCGACTAAGGAGGTACCAGAGGCATATAAAGAGCTTACTTATCAACGGGATGAGGAGACACAGAATGGACAGCCCGGAGAACATCAATAATGGTGGTATTAAACTGAAGCTGGAAGAGCAAAGCACACAAGACCCCCGTCGTCAACTCCCACCGTCTATATCCCAAACGTTTTCTTATACTTCTCTAGAATCTCCCAGCTTACATTCGACCCGCCACATACAACCACAACAACATTCTTCGTCGCCCACTCTTCATCCGTCAGTCCTTTCCCAAGATGTCGCCTCAGAAACCCCCCCTTATACACTGTCGCGATCGTCGCGCCACACGATACCTCAACCATCAGCCTAGCATCATCCAAAAACCTCAAGCACGCCTCAGCCGCCTCAGCATCCGTCACTACCGCGCTGATCAGCGACCGCCCCCCCTCCTTCACAGCCCACTCCCACGTTTTTTCCGAGACCCTCCTTGCCCCAAGCGAGGTCGCGATGGACGTGATCCGGGGGAGTGTGACGTGCTCGCCGGCAAGAACACTAGCATGCAGGCTGTCTGCTCCCTCAGTCTCAACGGCAAGGACTTTGGTCGTGGAGAGCATGTCGTGCCGCTCAAGACCTTCCATGATACCGTTCAGCAGGCCGCCGCCGCCTACGTTACAGACGATGCCATCAATGACACCGGTGCGGCTGATCTGGGGCATGGAGGTGAGCAGCTCGTCAACGAGGGTTGACACGCCCGTCCAGATATCGGGGTGGTCGAACGGTGGGACATAGACGTTCTTCTTGGGGGCTGCTTTTGAGATCTCGTCGCTGCTGCTGTGGCCATTGACGCCGTTGGCGGCAGGGGAAGAAAGGAAGGTTTCTCGCAGATAGGCATCAGCTTCGGCCCAGCTTGCGCCGGTTTGGATCACCTCTGCGCCGAGAGACCGCAGTTTACTGATCATGAAGGCGGATGTTGAGTCTGGAACAACAATGGTCGCTGGGCAGTTCAATGCCGCGGCGGTGGTTGCGCAGGCGAGGCCAGCGTTACCTCCTGAGGAGCAGTAAAAGTGTACCGAGGGAGGGGAGGAGGGGTCATTAGTTGAGGGAATGGCGAGGTACATCATGTTGCCGATACCCCTTTGTCAGGAGTTAGTAGGTCTGTCAACTTGAGCACATATTTGAAGGACGGGTATACCTCGACTTGAAGGACCCAGACGGCTGGAGGTTGTCAAGCTTGAGAAAGATGTTGCAGCCTGCTATTTCGGACAGCGGCCGAGAGAAGATTAAGGGTGTCTCAACCCACGGCTTGGCAGGCGGCGATTGAGGAAGAGACCCCATTGTTGTTGTGTATCTGCCTCTGGTAGTTGTTTATCGAAGTGCTAAAAGCTGTGTTTGGAGGTCTAAGATGAAGCCAGAAAGTCTAAGTAATTACGAGAAGTTCTAATGGGAACAAGCACAGAGGAGGCCAGTAGCCGATGACCGGCTTCTTAAAACTCCTCAATTTATACATATAACGAGGATCAAGCCGGCGATAAACGTTCAATCTTCCGCCCCTCTTTGTCAATTTCGCACTACCCAAGTTGACGTGCTTGCTTCCAACCCTTCCGCCTGCCTGAAACACAAATAGTACCTCTTGTACTTTGCCAATAATTACATGACGCAAATGCCCTGGCTTGGTCTGGTGATGCCGGCGATTACGAAAAAGAAACTTTTTTTTTTCGCAGGGTGCCACAACCAAGACTACGCACCGGTTATCTTTAGCTGTCAATGTAAGTGAAAAGGATGGTGGAAAGCAAGGGGAGTGAGGTACCAGCCGGTACGTACCCCAGATCTGCCGTATCGGCAGCTAAAAACGTTACGCTCGCCTTGTTCCGGAAGGTCATCTGGTACTCGCTGGAACGCATGGAGCCAGGGGCGCAATGCCTGGGGCGCAGGAGGGGTCGGTTCGGATCGGGGCTTTTCTCCCTGGTGGAGCGCTAGGCTGACGGCAATCGACGGCATGTCGCCACGGTCAAGGCCTCTATGGGACCGAAAACCGGACAGTCGCCGGTTCTAGATCCGGACTTCCAAGTCCCGCTCGAGATGAACTCCTCACCGACTGCCTGCTGGCTGCTTTTGTGTATACACGTGAAACTTGTTTGCTTCATTGCTATTCTTTGCTAGTACATAGGTCGTCGAGTCATCAGCTCTTGTCCCTGAGTCGGTGAGAAGTGTTGGGGCAAGCATCTTGTACCTCGACTCCTGAGATGCTCGAGCATGAGCACATGACCTCCAGCGCCAAACCGTAGTTCGTACTAATGAATCCAGCCTCTTCAAGCATTTGTGTCTGAATTTGTGTCTGAATCTGTTGAACTCTATGAAATTTCGTCAACTATGCAGTCGAACCAGACGTATCCGGTCTCTGTCAACAATTGAGACTTGAGAGCCACGCCACTATGCATGCCATCGTAGTCGTCTCTCAGGGATCGGAGTTCCATCTTTGACGGCTTGTCACCGAGTTTAGGGAACGAATAGACTAACTCCAATCTGCTGTGGATCAACAGCAAACGGTGGGGAATGCTGATCTCAATTCTATTTCTTGGAGTTTTTTTCTGTCAGAATGAGTTTCCAAGAACAACCAAGGTTCTCTCAAGTGTTGCTCGTTCGACTTTGATACGGGAATACATCCAAATACAAAGTTAAAGTTAAACTGTTCTATAGGATGCGCCTTTATGCTTGTTCCATGGCGAGATGGATGCATTGGACCATCAGTCCTCATCTTGTCCTTGGAAATTTTTTGATATTATGGCAAGTGTCCGGAGCTTACAGCTTACTTCAGTAAGTTTGAGCCTCGAATACTCGGTATCGAACAGAAGTTTTACAATTGTCACTTCTGAAGTCAGTCAGGAAAGGTAGGTTGACATCATCCAGCAGCGGAAGCAGTATCGAATCCTTTCTTCGGCCATTCGATACTGATTGTGACCTTTGATGAGCCTTGCTAACATCAACATGAGCAAAAACCATAATTTTGTGATCAGATCTTACCATCGTACTTTCTCTACTCAGCTGCTGCTGAAAGTCACCTATCATCTTCAATTTATAGCGTAACCGGAGATCCAGATACGATGAAGTCAGAAACTTATTTTGTGATCATAGATGCTCCAGGAAGGGTTGAGATCATACAATCACCATGTATCAAGCGCTAATATTTGGATTTAGTCCGTGGCCATTTTCTAGGTCTGCTGAGTCTCCAGTAGTCCTTGATTCATAACCCATTCTTCGTCCGATAAAACAGCTGCGTTGTAGCTGTGCACGTATGGTTGGAATCTTCATGATGAGAGTTAGGCTTTACCTGGTGCCTCAGTCTTAGAGCTCGACAGCATAATATATAGAACAGACTTTAGCCTGTGCTGCGTTGGGCAAATCCAACAGCAGGACCGGATCCTATCCTCCCTCATTCCAAAATCACGATATCCAGTTCTCCCAAGTTCCTTGGCAACAATTGCCATTTTGTCCGATATCATGACGCGCATGCACAATGTGTTTCCTAGGTATTCACAACTTTTACAGTTTTAGCAATCTGATGTTTACCCCAACTGCGAATTCCTAAAGTCCTGAAGCGTTCTTGAGCAGGAAGTTCCCCTCTCCCAAACAACAACTTGTAGTAGCTAATTTGCAACCTTCATCCTCCGCTTCCCTAAACATCTCAGCAATTCGTTCTCACCCTCTCCTTTAAGATACCGACATCTATTTACCTTCTCGCATTCTCTCAAGCATTCAAATGTCTCTAATTTTGCCTGGGCATGAACCGCAACCCCTTTTGTCTCTCGCACCAGAGGGAAAGAGGGCCGCTTCAGATCACAGTGAGTAGCATTGAGATTGTGGGAACCTGGGTTTCGATCGCACTGGTTTGGCTCAGATTGCGAAAACTTCTGTTAAGATAATGACCAATCGCTCTAGATCAGATCAGCCAGCCAGTGGGCTGGCCTCAGACTGCGAGTTCACATACTCTGAACCACGACTCTCAACGCTAAACCGAAACATCACACTTGAGACCGTGGCACACTCGAGATCGCGCTAATTACCCAACTCGAAATCAAATCCTCAATCCTTCCTCACAAGGTAACTACAGACTCAAGATCACAAGAAAAAAATCGCTCCAGATCGCAAGACTCAGAGAGCTTATTTCGTTTACTTCATCCTCTCCCATTGCCCTTTACTCAGCCATTCGGCCTGCTCTTTCCTGGTTTCCCAAAGTGAGGGAAGACAAGCATGGGCGATCGCAGGTTTCTTTTCAGTTACCCACTATTGAGCTTCGGACCCAATAATTTTATTACTCCTCAAAAAAGCGAATTCACCGAGAGCTGACCCACGATGTCAGTCCAAATCAAACCTTTTCTTAACCGAACAGTCGAACCAGACCGGCGCCGCTCCACGGCCGAAGTCGAAGCGGCCACACCATACTCATACTCTATCCAGGCTCGACCTGTGTACTCTACATACTTTACGTTTGCTGCTCATCCTGGATGCCCCGAATATTCTACATCCTCCTCAGTTCGGGAGTCCTTGGCTGCTGCTTCTACGAAAATGTCAACTGACAGCCATTTCTACAGCTACCATGCGGCTCGAAACACTCTCACATTTGGCCGGAATTCATACGATGAGTACATTACTCGCCAAAACACTGCTCAGCAGAAGGTCACTCAAAATTTCAACCGTGATTTCGTGTCAGTTGGTGCTCGGCCGAGAAGTATGATCTCCCCTGCCACTTCCAGTATCACTCACTCAAACGTGGTTGGCCAGTCCGCCTATGCTTCGAACATTGGTCAAGAGCATCGACTCGGTCAAGCTCCTGTTGCTCCTGCTTCACCTTCTAGTGGTCATGCCGCAGCGCAGAAACTCCCAAAAAAGGGTGTTCTCGGTCAGCGGGATGAGCGCATCTCAGATACCATTACAGTTCGAAGACCTGCTGCCTCTTCCTCCGTTCCTCGTACCAAGGCCGTCGTCCAGCAGGTTCCCAAAAAGCGCACTACAGCTCAGCGAGATGAGTATAATGAAGACATCATCGTTGTACGAGACCCGGTTGCCAGGGCTTCCCCTCGTGTCCCTCGTCGTCAAGGCCCGCCTACTACCGCAGATATCATCGATCTGACAGCCGATGAAGAGCTGCCCACGGGTACAACCTTTTCCCACGATAGCAATGATGAGGATGTCATCGAGCTGGAACCACCTGCGGCTGAATACCACAAGGGCCTTCGTGCGTTCCTCCACAAGCCGCCCAGACAAGTAGTCACGAACTCGCGACCTCGAAAGCGGCAAAGACAGGTCCAAGCTGTGTCCCAGGCCGCGAAGACTAGAGCCCAGCTACATAACCCTAGAGCCAGTGCACAAGCACGCATCACGCGTGCGCGAAACTACCCTGATGCGCTTTCAGCCAGGCTTCACGAGAACTTGCCGGTTCCGGACCGTGATATGGCACTTCCTGAGAGACCTCAGCCTTCCGCGGTCCAAAAAACAACACAAGTCACAACCAGAACCTTCGCCCGAGGCGTAAGGCTGCTGACATTGCTGAGTCCGAGATCATGGTGGCTACTTCGTCTATCCTTCCCAGTGTTGAGTCCTCTACCGGGTTTTTCAGCTTGGCTCCTGAAATTCGAGACAAGATCTATCGTCATTTGCTTGTTTCGTCGACGCCCGTCGGTGTCCGAAACCTCTGGACGGAGCTTGCTCGCCGGACAAGGCGGCGCCGTGGCAACTGTGACTCTGGCACTAGGGGTAATGACTCCATTATTAACATTAACATCCTGCTTGTGTGTCGCCAGACTGCTGCGGAGGGTATCCGTGTGCTCTATTCGGAGAACACATTCCTTTATCAGCTTCGCGATCCCGAAGTCGTGTGTCGTCTTCAGCAAGAGCATCGCCTCGTCCTTCGTACTGCTCCCCGGGGCTTTCCCGAGACTGGCATCAACCTCGAGAAATATGCTCATCTTTTGCGTCACATCACCATCGAACTCGAGCCGAACCGCAGTGGCACCGCTTATGAGAAACTTATGGCTGCTGCTATCCAGGCGCTGGCCCTCCCGCATATTCGCTTGTACAAGTTAACCATCACAGTCTCTCCCCTGTTCGAGACTTATCGCCGTAAGGCCGGCGGCTCCGGAACTGTGAAGACAAAATATCTCAGCGTGGTGCCCTACTTTAGCAAGAATGCGCCGGTGCTCAAGGCGCTGCTGGGAGTCAACACGCGCTTCCTGCGCATCAATGTGCACACCAACTCTAAGCAGAACAACTCTACCTTGGGCAGACGCCGTGCCCCTACCCCTATCATCATTACTACAGCCAGCGCCGCAAACAACAACAACGCTGGCGTTGACTCCTCATCGGACTCTGACTCTGGCAATAACATTTTCCAGTCGAGTGCCGCAGCTTACAAGAAAACTTCGGACACTACTTCGCGCCACTACGAAGCCACGCTCGACCTTCGCTACGTCCCCTGGAACGAAGTTAACACCCCCGTCAAGCGCCAGCTGTCTCCCTCTCCGCTGCCCGACCAATTCGAACACGATGAGCTGGCTCAAGCCAAGCGGCGCGAGAGGGGCCAAGTCGCAAAGCAGGCTCTCCTCTCGCTGCGCCGTCACATCGAAGAGGCATGCACACTTTCACCTGCCGAGCTAAAGTGTGTGGGAAACAACATTTGGGAAGAGCACGCGGAAGCGGAAAAGAAGCGGAAGGAGAAGTAGAAGTGGTTGGAAAAGCGTCTGGCGGGGGATGTGGATGCGGAAGAGTCTGAAGATGAGGAGTCAGAAAGTGAGGACGAGAGTGATCGTGGTGAGGATATGAGTGAGCAGGGGAGGAAGAACTTGGTGATGTCGTTTGCGAAGGCTGGCGTTGAATAAAGGGCTTATCGCCCTTAGAGGGCAAGCAAGAAGTGCTGAGATGGTGGCACTGGGTTATTTGATTTTTCCTTTATTCTTGTGTTAATAAGAATATCTTCATTTGGGACATTTTATGGAGAAACATGATAGACGGGATATAGGTCGCATACGGACATCTTCGGCCATAATCACGGACACGTTCGGGGGATCTTGTCAGGAAGGATGAGTATATTTATTTCCTTTGGGGGAAGAGGGGTATAGGAGGAGGATAGGTTGTGGACATGGCCACATACGGAGATTTCTGATTTTTTTTTTTCGATCAAACAGTCTTCCTAGACAGTTTAGCTAGGTAGACAGGAGAACAAATAGATAGTTATGAGTCCATATACAGTAAAGTTAGAAGGTCGAGATCTTCACTGTGGACACCTCAAGAGTCTCAGCGTCAACTAGCACGATCTCACGCGTAGATGCGAACGACGGCACCAAGATCAGACGCACTGTCTGGCCCTGGGGACCCTCGATCACGCGCGTCCCGAACTGTGGCTGGCAGCCGATAAAGTAGACGTGCGGGCACTCCAGCATCGTGAAGGGCTCATCTTCCTGGAAGGGGTAGGCCCCTGTTTGCTCGGTTAGTTTCTTTATCTCTTATTCAGTAGATCGGGGTAGGAAGACATACACAGCGTATCTGGCGCAGTTGGCGCGGTGCACCTCCACCGACACATAGCCTCCATCATACCCAACCGGTCTTCACTATCAATATACTTGCAGATATCATCCAGATTTTGCCCGCCGGTCCCCAAGAACCGCCACCCCTCGATCTCACCCTCCCAAGGGTTTGTCACTGCATCGAACCAGCCTGGCTCTTTCTCCTCTTGCATCTCCTGCTGCGCAGCCTCTGCCTCCTTACCCGGCGGCGGGGGCGGCGGCGGTGGCTTCGGCGTTGGCCCGAACGTCCTTGCCCGGGGGAACATCGCCGAGTGGATCGGCTGCTGCGGGTAACTAGCTGTAGCAGGATCCAAGATGCCGGGGAGTAGGGTGACGGGCATGGTGGGCAGGAGGGTAGAGAGGAATTGGTCGAGGAGTTGGGAGGGGAGGGGGTTGAAGGAGGAGGAGTCGTAGCCGTACTTTTTGATGTGGGGTTTGGGCGGGACGTGGGGGTTGCGTGAGTAAGCAGTTGTGCTTGGGTTGTGGGTGCTGTCGCCCATGGAATTGCCTGCGATGATGAGGCGGGAGATTTGGGAGAGTTCGGTGGCTTGGGTTGAGGGGGTTAGGGCATCGCCGAGGAGAAATTCGAGGAGGAGGTTGAGGTCCATGGCATGAGAGGTGTCGTAGCCAGAGAATTCCAGGCCGGAGACGATGGCGATCTTTTTGGAGGGTTTGGAGTCGGCCATTTCGATGTCCTCGTTTTTGCGGCCGCCTTTGGACGGGGGTTTGGTCAGGGCCCAGCGCTCCGGCTGGGGAGGGAGGTCGGCGAACTTGAGATCAATTACCTCGAACTCCCCGTTTACATTCTCGGTGCCTAGCACAGCAATGATACAGCCGGTGACCAGAAAGAAGTCTTGCAGGCAGCTACCAACGAGGCGGATACGACCAGAATCATCCTCGAGCATGATGGTTGTGCCACTGCCATCATCCTGGAAGTAGTGACCAGTTGTGATCGGGTTACCAATCCAGCGGTCCTTGGAGATATCCTCGAGAACGCTAGGCTTTAGGGGCATGTCCATGTACACTGTGCCTACCATCCAGCAGAGCTGGCCCTGGCGGACATCTAGCACACGCTCAACTCGGCGAGCAATCTCGCCACCGATCATAGTATCCTCCCATGCCTCACGGGCAACGGCCTCGACAGCAGGTTTAAGCTTCGTGAGACGCAAGAAGTAGATGTCGGCATACTGCTGGTGGTACTGGCGGTGCCGTGGCAAATTAAACTTGTATAATGGCTTGTACTTGGACTCAACGCGCTCAACGGGAGACTGAGTGTCTCCGCTATTGAAGAAGAGACTGTCAGCGATGTCTTCTTGGAGAAAAGGAAAGCAGAATACATCGCCGACTTACGAAGGCTTCTGCAGCAGAGTAGTGTCTGCAATTTCCTCGAGCTTGACCATGGCTCCTTGGGCCTCAACAGAAGACCTCCTTGTAAAGGTGTATGGTCAGTATACCAAGGAAACCGACTTAATGAGCCCTGAAAAAGGCGAAGCCCCAAAAAAGCTTGTTGTAGTCGGACGCGATGCGTCAAATGGACCTGGGCTTGCTCAGGGCCTTTTTCAGGGTCTCGTGCATCAGAGGAGCACCAGATGAAATTAACGAACCGCGTCGTTACGCGTCGTTACGTGCCCCGTTAAGCTGTGGGAACTGTAGCAAGGGTCCGTTGTCTTCCTGCAGGGTGCGATAAGATAAGGCCGTGGGGTAAAGTACCCGTCGCGGCAACCAAAAAAAGTTCGACTTTAGACCAGAGAGCACCAAGCAAACATCGCCAACTACCACGAGAACGTCAACAACACCAGGCCAGGGTCTCTGCGTCCATCTAGAAAGTCAATTGGACACAAAAAACCCTATTGAAGTTAATTCAGCGAAAAAACCTACTAAATCCCAGCCAACGCCGTTGGCGCAATCGCCATGGACGCCCCCATGGAGGACGCCCCGGCCCCCGTGGCCCAGGTGAAGGTCATCTTCACCACTACCGAGCCCGATCTCGAGCTTCCCGAGAGCAAGCG
>Ga0065720_1019519_pt1 | contig 24513 bp, 28 predicted proteins | sample Thericmetagenome_FD_59107 | JGI IMG/M metagenome (GOLD analysis project Ga0065720, IMG submission 59107) | Thermophilic microbial communities from the Joint Bioenergy Institute, California, USA of rice/straw/compost enrichment - eDNA_2 v2... | ecosystem: Engineered > Solid waste > Grass >... | reverse complement strand
GTTAAGATCGATGTTGGTCCGACAGAAACACTTAAAAAGATTGGAAGTTTTCCCGATCATAGTTTATGTGCTAATTTTTATATAAAAAAAGAGTTTTTATCTATATATTACGAGACTAGTTTTGAGCAATTCTGGTATTTTATGATATTAGTCCGGTAGTGACCCAATAATTTTAACAAATTACTAATTAAAAACCTTCCTGTTGCCTGTTATTAAGTTCAAAGAAAGACTTCTTTCTTTTCTCGGCACTCTCTAAGGGTGAATTAAATATAGGAAAGCATTAAACATTAATTTCACATGAATAAAAAGTTTAAATGGCATTCTTCTTAACGAACTCTATCGAGACTGTTTTTTATTTATACACTGTGACAGTTGAGACATGCCAAAACATTGAACCTGTCGAAAAGAAGTCAAACGCGGGAAAAAGAATTAAATTTGAATTCATCGTTATTATTTAAATAAAAGGATCGATTTTTTAAATATCATTTCTTGGCTTCTTTCAACAAAAGCATGCCGATAGATAAAAATACAGACAATATTCAAGTAATGGTGAGGGTTCGTCCCTTAAATAATAAAGAATCCGCAGAGGAAAGCTGTGTTGCGGTTCAGCCAGAGTTAAATCAAATCATCTTAGATGCAAAACCCGAGCAAAAGCTATTTACGTTCGATTGGGTGGGTGGAGAGTCTACTACACAGGAGCAGATATTCGATGTGGTGGGTAAACCAATGGTCCAGACATGTTTAGAGGGTTATAATTGTTGTATTTTTGCTTATGGGCAAACTGGAGCAGGAAAGACTTACACAATGCAAGGCAGGGGTTTAGAAAATGACTCAAGTGATAAGACTCATCTTGGTCTACAACCTAGGGTCTTCGATTATATCTTTGCTATTACTGTTAGAGAAATGAAGCAAGATCCTGACCTACAATACCTTATAAGATGCAGTTATCTCGAAATCTATAATGAGCATATCATTGATTTGGTATAATTTCATTAACACTTTACTTATAAACTTTAGTTGGATCCTGTGAATACTACTCTGCAAATCAGAGAGGATTTAAAGAAGGGAGTTTATGTTGAGGGATTAAAAGAAGAAACTGTAACAAATTCAGCAGAGATTATCGAACTCCTCAGAAAAGGTGCAAGGAATAGGCATGTCGGAGCCACAAATATGAATGTGGAAAGTTCCCGATCTCATTCTATTTTTTCGATGACTATTGAAAGCAAGGTATAACATTTTATATCTTTGACAAATTTTAGAAAACTGTGAATGCAATGATTCATGTCAGATCTTCAAAGTTTCACTTTGTTGATCTTGCAGGATCTGAAAGACAAAACAAGACAGCAGCTCAGGGAGAACGTCTTAAAGAAGCTGGAAACATCAATAAATCATTGACTGTTCTTGGTCAAGTTATCAATAGCTTAGTCGAGACCTCACAGGGCAAGTCTACGCATATTAGATATAGAGATTCAAAGCTGACTTTTATTCTTAAAGATTCTTTGGGAGGAAATTCAAAAACTTGTTTAATTGCCAATATTAGCCCAGCATCTTCCTCTTTTCCAGAGACCTTATCAACCTTAAAGTTTGCCCAAAGAGCCAAGCAAATAAAAAATAAGGCTTCTATCAATGAGGATTCACTTGGAAGTGTGGAGGGAATGAGAAAGGAATTAAAGAGATGCAAAGAAGAATTAGCTCAAGCAAGGGCATATATCTCCTCTTTAGAGAATGATAAAAAGCAATTAATGAGATCACCCAAAATGACTCCACAGATGATGGCCTTGACAGGCAGTATATCTCTGGATAAAACTCTTTTGTTGGAGAGTAATCAAAAGGCATTGGACCTCGAGGAAATTATTAAAAAAACCTTTGAACTTTTGTATGAGACCGAACTATTATTACAAACTGAACTGGCTAAGAAACAAGAGACAATTAATATATTTAAAAATGGAGTGGAGCTGTACGAATCAAATGAAATACAATACAGAACTATCATTTCTTTATATCAAACTAAATTCCAAAGACAATTAATGTTAAAGGGTGATGAGATTATTGAAGAGGCAAATCTCTTTCAGGATCTCGTTTTATCCCAATCTGACCAGATCTTAAAAGCTGAAAATGAACGATTCTTTGAGATAATTCAAAATACTCCCTATGTTATGAGGACTTACATGGAAAATGTGGAATTAAGGGAGAAGCTAGACTCGCTTGAAGGTGAATCCAATCCTACTTCTTCCTTATCAATTGCGAGACAATTACAAGAGAACCTGATATTTTTGGAAGAAATTTTAGTGAAACTCGATGTAAGAATTTTTGAAAGGGATATTAATAGTTAGGACCAAATCAGAGAAAGGAAACTCCTATCTGAAAGGATTGAAAGAATTGAGTATGCTAGAGGAGGGATATCTCCATTCAAACAGAGAAAGATTGAAGATGAGCTCTCTCAAATAAAAATTGATCACAACCAAGAAATTGAGAAATATAAACTTGAAGTTATTGAGCTGAAAAAAAGAGAAAAAGACATGGAAATCCTTCTTGAGTCAGAAAGGAAAAAGCATAGTGATTTATTGAAGGAATACGAAGCCTTAAAAGAGGTCAAAGCGGTATGCCTATATGAAAAAAATATTTATGTTTTAGAGAAACGAAGCAAATTATGAGCAACGCATCAATCAGATGATTCAAAGATTCCAGGAGATCCAAGATTCTAAGCATAATGTAAATGATCTTGAACAACAAATCAACAATCTAAACATACAAAATATTGAATTGAGGGAGAAAGCCTTAAATTACAAAGGAAAATATGAAGAAATTGTGAGATTATCCCAAGAGATGGAACAAACTGCAAGAATAGCCCTGAATGAAAGAGATATGATGGAAGAAAAACTCAGACAGATAATGGCCGAAGCCGAAAAGGATAAAGAAATTTCACTAAGTCAAATAACATCCCTTGAGAGATATATCGATATTATTTCTGAAGACCTTAGAAACGCAAGAGAAGAGCTAGATCAAAGAATATCAGAATTCTTCCAAAAAGAAAACGAATACAAACTTGCATTGGATACCTCGATGCATCAAAATGTGGAATTGCAACAAAAGATAGACAAACTTGAAGAAGAAAAGAACTTTGAGATCCTTAAACTTGAAGCCTTGATCGATCAAGAAAGAGCCAGATGCGAGGCAGCTGATAATGAAAGGCAAAAGATTCAAGAAGAATATGATACTTTGAATCAGACATTAAATTACACTGCTAATCAGCTAGCTGAGAAGAAAAAACTTTATAACGAGCTATTAAATAAAGTATTCCATAATGATATTTCTTTATTTTTGATAGGAAAAACTAGAAAGGGAGAGGAATCAAGAATTGCTAGAAAAGCTAGCTCAACAGGAAGATTTAATCCTTTCTCAGCAAAAGCAAATAAATGATCAGCATCGTATTAATCCTCTTTTACCTATTCTTAGTTTGTAGAGGAAAATTCTACTATCAATTTCGCCTTGAAGGAAAATACCACCCTCAGAGGACAGATTCAAGAAATCAAAGCAGTGAATCAGTCATTGGTTCAAGAGTTGGAGCGAACTAAAAATGAATTAGCTGAATACTCAGGCAAAGTCCTAGAGCTCACTCAGTCATTGGAACATTATTCAAATGCCTACAAAGAAATGCTTGCTCAAGTAGAATCAAAAGATATCGAAAGAAAAGATTTACAAAATGCACTAGATAACAGACTTCTTGAGCTGGAAGACCTAGACAGAGAGCTAAAAGCAGCAAATGATCAATTAACCTTATGCAAGCAACAAAATGATGAATTAAACTCTAAACTCACCGCCTTCAAAGAAATTGTCCTTTCAAAGGAGAAAGAAATTACAGAACTCCAAAATATCAATGCTCAACTTCGTAGGACTATTAATGAAATACAGGAAGAAAACTCTTCCCTTCATGATCAGATAACACACGTCGAAACCAGATTACTGGATTTCGAATCAGAAATGAGGAGAATGAAGGAATCGCATGTGGCTGAAATCGAAGAACTGACAAAGCATCTTTCAGTATTACAGCAAAATTACTCTGCAAAGGCTAATGAATGTATCTCGTTACAGAATACAATTCAGGCAACAGAGAAAAAATTAGATGCCACTACAAAAGAAATGCAGGCATTATTGCTTGAATCGGCTTCAAGAGAGGAAGAATTATCAAACAAGCTGGATGAGTTGACAAGAATGCTAGAGGAAAAGAACAATGAGATAACTAATCTCAATATGAAGATAAATCAAGCCTATCAGGGTATCACTGAATATGAAGAAGCCATTGCACAAATTGAAGAGGAGAGGAATAAGTTTTTCGCGGAAATTGAGAGTCAACAAGCCAAAATCAACCAAGAAAATGAGGAAAAGATCATGCAACTGCTTGAAAAAGAAAAAGAAGCCTCTCAACAAATTGAGGAATTAACCAGGAAGCTTCAAGAGGAAACTCAAAAGTCATCAGTTGATGCTCAGATGTTTGAACAGCAAACATTAAAAATAGCAGATCTTGAAAATCAATTGAAAGAAAAGCAGAGGACTATTGATGAATATTTAGAAATGATCCTTGCTCAACAAAACGAACTAAAGAAGGCATCTGATCCTAAATTACAGTTGGAATTGAAGAATCTTCAGGAAGAAAACATGAATCTGACCGCGACCCTCAAAAAGAAGACAGAGATAATTGACAAGTTGAACCTTTATATTGCAGAGAACTTCAAAAGTCAAGAAGGTGAAATCCTGAAGATCAAAGATGCCTATCTCAAATTAGAAAATCAGCATCAGTTCATTATGGCAACTGCTTCAATAAAAGACAGTGAAGCCTCAAAAATAAAAGAAGAAATTGCGTTGTTAGTTCTGGAAAAACAAAAGTTAGTTGACGATATGAAGCAGTAATTCATTTTAATAAAGACCATTATAATTTTAGAATAAAGGAAAATAATTTTAAACTGAAGAGAGAATTAGAAGAAACTGAAGAAAAACTAAACAAGATCACAACTGAGAGGAATTTCCTATTGATGGAGGTTGAGCAACTCAATAATCAAATCTCTAGTTCAATGTAAAGTTAAGTTATTATTTCCTCAATTTAAGAAATTCTGATCAAAAGCCAAAGACTGTTACCAAGCTACGAGAAGAGGCTTTAAGGTTTAGAGATGAAAAGCAAAAGTTACTTGAAAAGAATAATAAATTACAAGAGAGAAATGAGAAACTTCAAAGAGTAATACTTGATTAGCATTGTACTTATAACTTAGAAAATAGATGAACTGGCCAAAAAATTGCATTTAGATCCTCAGCAAATTCATGCAGATATCAATGAGATCCAGTATTTAGAGGCTCAAGTTCAAGTAAGTTAGAGTTGAAAATAGTAATTTTTCAAGCAATTACAAACTGAAAACAAAACTTTAATGGACTGCATCAGCAAACTTAATCAATTATCTGCATCTCAATTTGCATCTCACAAAATAAATGTCTCTAACTATCAAGAAAGCACCCTGTCGAGATTGTTGGAAGGTGTTCAAGAAATGATACTGCTTATAAATGTACATAAAGCAAACTATTTCCTAATAAATAGGAGAAAGAAAAAGAGATTAGAGATAAAGAAAGAGCTGTTGAAGCAAAGACATTTACTAATAGTATTACTGAAAGAGAATTTGCGATCATTAAGCAAAAGTATCAGCTCACACATTCCAGTTTCTTCAAATCTATGAGCGGACTCGAGAAGAAGATATTAGATGAAGATAAGGAGAACAATAACGGGTTTTCTGGAGTTCCAAACTTAAGAGAGCGTACACATAATAAATCCAGTATTATTGACAATCCTTTGTTATCGAAGAAGATGAGCTCGAATAGTGAAAGGCTAGAGTCCTCCATTCTATCAGAAAAAAATCGGGACTTCAGTATAAATAGCAACGGAATATCAAATGGACAAGGAAAATCCAGTAAATCAAAATTAGCAATGGAAAAATATGATATTAAATTCTCAAATACTACCCTCGATTCCGATAACGAAAATAAAATTTCTCTTGAAATTCCAAATTCCAATACAGAGCAAATGATAAATCTCACTTCTGACAAGAGGAGTTTTGAGGCAATCGGAGAAAATTTGGAATTAGGTACACAGCAAAAAAAGGTTAGAGTCGAGGGCAAGTAGTCATGTTTTTAGAGTGAATTTCATGTAAGATCTTAATTTTACTCTGTTTCATGTTTATAAACTTAATTAATTTGGTATTGTATCTCACATCTTATTGAGATAGATCTCAGTTTTAATAATTAATAAATTTGAATCTTGACTGAATCATGTCTGTGCCTACTCCTCGTATCATAAAAGTATAGAAATCGCATAAAAAATTAATTTTTTCAAGGAAACTCAAAAACTGGCTACCGAGAAAGTTCCAGGAATTGAAGTTGAACCTGACCCAAAAAATTACAGACATTTCTTTGTAATATTACTTCCAGAAATTTACTAATATCAACTAGGTCAAAATCTACGGTCCTTCTAATACTCCTTATGAGAGTAAAAGAAAGCATGACCAACAATAATCTATTTTAGATGGAGTTTTCAACGCTGAGTTGTTATTGCCCGAAGAGTATCCTATGTCCCCTCCTAAAGTCATTTTCTGCACAAAAATATACCACCCCAATATCGATAATTTAGGAAGAATATGTCTTGATATTTTAAAAGATAAATGGAGTCCCGCCCTCCAAATCAGATCTGTTTTACTTAGTATTCAGGCCTTATTAAGTTCTCCCAATCCTGATGATCCTCTCAACAACGAGGCAGCCAACCAATGGAAGACTGATGAAAATGCCGCCTTAAAGAAAGGTAGGTTTATTCCAAAGTTTGGCTTAATATATTAGCTAGAGAATATACTGAACTCTATGCAAAGGGAAAGTAATCAAGATAAAAAATTTGTAGAAATATGTAATTATAGCTTCCATTTTACGAGTCCTCCTATCAATCCTTTTATGTTGTTATTTCAAAAATCTAAAAAAAAAAAAAGAAAGGAAACCAAATTCATGCCAAAAACTTTTAGTCTTTTCTTATCATATTACTCTCATTTCCCCTAACAAGATTCTATATCTCATTTCATATCTAGATATCTAGGTTCTGCCTATGAGCAATTTGAATTTTCTAGAATAATTTGTTAACCAAGATGGAGCATAGAGGAGGTATAGAGCTTATCTTAGTTACGGATGATCATATATATATATATATAGCTCGAGTTCATTTTAGTCTCTAAGTCTGAAGAACTTCCAGATTGTGTTCTTTTCGAAATCTTTGGAGAAATCGTATTTATTCAGTTTTCTTTCAGGTCTCTTCCATCTAAGCCCATTCTCAACATATCCCTTGAGACGATAGAAAGAATTGGCTAAGGCAAAATATCCTCCGAAAACGATGGTGCTAGTCCAGGCCAAATTAAAAATAGTTCTCCTTTGGAATTCGCTAACAACTGGTGCTCTAATTACCCAACGAGCGGCAGGGAATCCTTATATGTTAGATTATATCTCAACAAGAATATACCGAAGACTGCGAAAGCTAGAACAATCCCAAGATCAGCCTTGTTCAAGTTTTGAATAACATCCAAAGTGGTTGGATTATCATTAATTATAGGATAAGGGGGTCTCTCTCCTGCCAACAACAAGAAACGGTTGTCTCTTCTTTTAAGTAAATTGAGTCCTCCAGCAAAGGAATTATGAGGGAAAGTCTCACTCATGTATAATTCAATAAATTTTATACAAATATGAGTTATGAACTAATATACAAGTTTAATGAGAAACAACATCCCAAACCTATATTTGAGAGAATATTATTTGGAACCTTACATTTAAAGAACTTTCATCGTCATAAGTCATTAACATCTTCATAGTTTCAGAAAACAGCATTCCAATGGGCTAGTATAAATCAAAAGAAGTTCTATTAAACTGTACCCTAGAAGAATGGTCTTGTTTAACTCCAATGATATGTCCATCTTTTGAGCTCCAAAGAACAGTTAATCCATTCTAAAAATTCATCAAGGGAATTCAAAGAAATATTTACTGAATAACAGGATATCATAATTTTTTCATCTGGAAAATACAAAAAGTCAACAATCGTTTCATCTTTTAAGAATAGGAACTCATCCTTAACAGGAATAAATAATGCGGTCTAAATCTTTTATGACTAATTAATATACAATACCTGTTCAAGCTTCAATTCATTGGTTCCACCAATCTTCCAGACAGAAATGGAACTTCCATGAGCACAAAACAAATGTCTATTTCATAAGAACAATTTTGCTAATAAATTCTACGATCCTGAAACTTTAATCTTTTCTAAAGCCATTTCAGAGATATTAAGCTCATTTTGGAAAGAAAGTTCCAAAATATCAGACCCCTCTTTCTTCTGGAAGCGATATATTAGTAACTTTCCATTGAGAGTTGCTTCAAGATGATGATTTTACTAAAAGAAGTGCTTACCTAGACAAATATAAGGTCTGGAAGGAATGATTTCAATTCCAGAGAGTTTGTCTTCACCTAATCTCTTTTTTAAGCTTCCTCCTCCTACGAGTTCATAACTGTCTTCTTTTTTGGTTAGTATTCTTCAATAATTGTTACTTTTTAAGATTTTGATATGATTCAGAGAGATAATAAAGATATAATCCCCAGCGCTAACCATGCTAATTATAATATCATCCAGTAATGAAAAGCCTTTGACCTACTTTTGAGTCTATTATACTCAACAATTACTTTTTCTCCTGAAGTTAATGAGTATATTGAAATATCCCCAGTGTCAAAACCCAAGACTAGGTTTTGTATATTTCCTCCTTGATAAAACATGGCTGTGAGCTAGAAATGAATTCTTCATCATTTTTATTACTCTTTTCTCAAATTTGATCTCTCTTATTTTCTTGAGATCTGTCTCTCCATTCGGCTTGAAGAATTCGTATATTTTGATTTTCCCCATTACTTCTGGATCAATAAATGACCAGATCTTTCCAATTCTAGAAATCGGCGTTGAGTTCTAATATTCTCTTCCAATGTGTTGATTAGTTACTTGAAAGCCCATGATAAAATATTTCTCCCCAGTTGATAAAAATACATTAACCGGAACCAAATTTGAAAGCCTGTTAAAATACAATCTGAAATTAATCCTCTAAGCTTATTCACCATGAAAAGTTTCATTCTTACAAAGATTCTTGGTACTGTAGTTTCAAAAAACGCTGCTGTTGACGAATCGGCCATAATATCTTCGCATTCCGAAATATACTACATATGAAGAAAACAAACCTGAGCTTCTTACCTTACAAACTTGATTAATTTTCTTTTTGAACTCTTCCAAGTTGTCTTCATCGGGATATTCGTCAGAAAAATATTCATAATATTCTTTCAAGTAAAATCTGGGCATGGATTCAATAGTCTTTTAGTGTATACCTCTTTGAGACAAGCTCATTTAAGAGTTTATAAAAATCCCAGTATTTGCGGTCTTCTTAGTTAATTTTCTTCTGGAGACTAATTACGGATCTTTTTATCTCGGAAAGTGAACTCTAAATCATGTGTATAAGTATCACCAGAAACCAGTTCTTTTTTTATTGAAAGCAATTCTATCTAAAGATGTCTTAGGGGTAATCAGAAATTATACCTGATCTGAGCTATCGTCTAAGAAATCCATAGTGAAATAAAATTTATTGAATACACTTTCAATATTGCAAAGTGCGCTTTTAAGACCATTTTTCTAGAAAATTTTACTTGTTAGGCCTGTATATTTAGAAACTCAGGTCCATTTACACAAAGGATAACGATATATAATATAAATTTGAATAATCCTATCATTTATCTGGTACATGATTAGAATTTTCCACCCAGTTCCTGATCTATTTCTTCTTTAAGTTTGTCTTAAAAATATAAAGCGATCTTTATTAAGATTACCTGAATCTATGGGTTCATTGAAATCGACTTTGCCACTTTCCCCGAGAAGACTATTCATCTCTTTATCATTTATAAGATCATCTATAAATCAATTAAATTCCTATATGATCGAACCTAGATCAGAGTGAATCTCTTGTTTCTTGGTTGAAGATTCTTTCTCTGAAGAATTATTTTTCTTTAACTGGGATTTAAGATATTGAATCTCTGCTTGGTATTTATTTTCCTTTTTCTTAAACTCAGTTATTTCTTGCATTAGTTTATCAATTTCCTCCCATGGTTAAATAATAACGCATATTTACTTTTTGATGATCTTCATACTCATCCTTGGAGAAATATTTTTGAGAGGAAATTAATCCCATTTCATTCTAACGTATTATACGCTTCTAAATTCGATTACTTCCTCATCGTCTTCAGGATCCTTTCCCTTCAACTATGAAAAATGTCATTATGAGTCCAAAAGTTCACTTACACTAGCATATTTCGCTTTTTTTGGTTGAGAGGAGGTTTGTTCAGTACTATGAGAACGTCCGAGCAGATATCCAATGCCCCCAACAAACACTAATACCAAAATCCAAAACATCAAAGTTTATTTCAATCTATAAATAATTGAAAATATATTGTGTTAGTCTAAAGATGCAAGATAAAGAAGATACAAACAAAATCACTCCTGAAGAAACAAAGAAAGAATCCGAACAGACAGGAACTGAGGCCGCTCAAAATGACACAAAAGACCCAAATGAGACCCTAGTCAAACCATCTCAGGAGCTGAAAGAACAAAAAATTAAATATTGTATAATGGGAAAAGACGTTGAAATAGACCCCGATGCTACAGTAAACTTGAAATTCTATTGAAGGCAATTTATAGGAACTTGACTTCTGTGGAATGAGAATCGGAAAAATTGAAGGGCTGGAGAATTGTAAACAATTAAAGAAGCTTTTCATGAGACAAAACTTGATCAGAAAAATTGAAGGACTAGATAATTGCACTGAGCTAGAGGAACTTGAGCTCTACGATAATAAGATTTCTGTCATAGAAAATATTGGACATTTAAAAAAACTCAAGTAATTGATTTCTAATTATGAGTTTATCTCTAGAGTTTTGGATTTATCGTTCAATATTCTTCTTAAAATCGAAAATTTGGAACCATTTGAACAACTTGAAAGGCTTTATTTGTTGAGTAATAAAATAAAGAAGGTATTTACCTTAAAACTTGAATTCAATGAAAGATTGAAAATATTCCAAAACTTCAAAACCTCCAACTCCTTGATCTGGGATCTAACAAAATCACAGAAATCGAGAATCTTGAGAATATTCCCCAAATTACTGACTTGTGCTTTGCCAAGAATAAAATTAAAGAGATTAAGAATCTAGATCACTTCTACAAACTTGAAAAATTGGCATTAAGCGTAGAAAAATACAACATTATATCAATTCTTGTAGGCAAACAACCTCACCAGAATAGGCCCCGGATTATCTAAATTAAAAACTTTAAGAGAATTGCAATTAGCAGAAAATTTCTTGACTGAGATTGATGGACTCGAAGAATTAGTATATATTATCTTGCAATCTTTTAATCAGATAGGTCAATTTGGAAGTCTTGGATTTGTCATACAATAAGATTAAAAGTCTCAAGGGATTGGAAACTCTTGCCAAATTGAAGGAATTATGGGTACTCTTAAAGTTTCTGTTCTAAAGTTAATAGATGAACTCAAACAAGATTGAAACTTTCGATGATCTCACTCTCCTTGCTCATAACAAACAACTTAACACAGTCTACTTCGGAGGTAATCCAGTTGCAGATTTCCCAGGATACAGACAGAAGATAATAGAAATACTTCCAGATATTGATCAGATTGATTCATTTATGGTGAGAACTCAATATAAACTTCATTTTAGTAAATAATTATCGTGACTATCAGGTGTTAAATTGATTGTCTTAAATCTCATAATGGTTCATATGTAAATCCAAGGAAATAATTTTGATATGAAGAAACTAATAAAATCTAACTCTCTCTGTAAATGCTTGCCTGATTTTCTTAGCGTCTGGCAAGACTTTAGTTACTACTGTCTTCTCTTCTCCAGGCTTCACCACCACCTTGATAGTATTTCCACGATATGGCTTTCTAAAAGCCAGTCCCTCCAAAACCTTGAAATAGAGCTCCTCCTCCAAGGTCTTGTTTGAGTCATTTCTGTAGTAAATAAATCCAAATCCATCATCTGTAAGTTCAACAGCTCTGTAGCATTTGCTAACATTGTAATAAGAGTAGTCTTCAAGCTTTTTGGAAACTCTGCCCTTTGATTGATAGACTTTTTCAATGAAATCAGCACAATAGGATTTAGGAACTTGCTCAAATGTTACTTCTCCAGAACCGTAGCTACTTAAAGTGAATTCTCTTCTTTTATGATCACGCCAATCGATCTTGACATAGACAATATACTCACCAGCAGTCAAGGTTCCATCAGTCCAGACTTCTTTATCAGATCTTTGGAAACCTTCGACATATTGATATCCTTGTCCTTCCTTCCTGCCCACGACAATAGAAATCTCGCTGTAAGCACAATTTTCACTTGGTAAATGCTTTCTCTTACTCTCTTGGTTGACAGTCAAATAATAATGACCGTTCTTCTTGACAGTCATTCTGAAATAAGTTGCGTGTTGATCATCACATGAAGTTGTCACATGAGTATAAATATAATCGTCGTGAGCTTTACAGATTTGCATGTCACTGAAGTATTTCACGAAGTCCTCAAAGGACATAAAGAAGGTTCCATCATCTCTGTTTTCAACTCCTAGCTGTCTTCTTAGCTCAGGAGTCCACAAACTTGAATTATCTGACCAGTCACCTGTCCATTCTGATTGACCCCAAGGGTTTCTTAAACGTACTAATCTAACATTTTTGCCATATTTATCCTTGACTTCGGCAACTGAAAGCAAAGAGTAAGCATGAGATCCAACTAAGCCAATCGAACTTAGAAGATCAGCACCCTCAAAGAAATCTCCTGCTCCGGCAGTCATGATATAGTGGCTCTTCTCTCCATTCAACAATTCCTTCCAAATTTCTTCATAAGTATTAGGATTTCCAGTCAAAAAATATTTGGTAGGTGCTCCAGTCAAGTCATGTAAGCATTCTCTTGTCAATCCAGCCTCAATTCTAGCATATCCACCATAAATTTTTGCCCAGACTTTTTCTAAGATCATAACCCAAAGCTCATTTCCGTTGCTTCTTGTAAAGATTGGTTTTCTTGTATCAGGTGAACAAGGGAAATAATCATCTATAATGACGGTCTTCCAAACACCCATATCGCATACTTTAACTGCGTATATGCCTTGTTCATTGACGGTATCAATTTCAAATAATCGCTTGATTCTATCAGGCCACTCTGCCATTGAGGCTAAGGTGGAAAGGAAGTAGCAATCTCCCAGGGAGCCTTGCTTTATATCATCAGGTTCAATTTTTCCACTAAAGACTTGATAGTTGCCTTTTCCAAAAATATCATCTGCTCTAAGCCAAATAATACTTCTCCAATTCAAGTGATTTCCGGAGGCGAGAAGATCGACTTCGGAGAGCCCTCCTGTCAAGCTTTTTAGAGATGGAGGAAATTCTAAATCATTATATTTTTGCCCTGAAGCTTTCAATTGTGCCATCAGATCCTTTACAGTAGAAGTGGTTGCGCTTTTGGAGAATGCATTTGAGAACATCTGCTTTCCTGTTTTTGAAAGGCTTTGAATCTCTTCTCTTGAAAGATCCTTAGTATTTTTTTGCAAGGTTGCTTGAACCTGAATTGGCTGGGTGATTCCAATGGTTGGTTGATAATTTATTGTTGGTTGGGTAGGCTGCTTGAAATCTTTAGTGGGCTGGTAAGTTGTATATGTACTTGTATTAACAGTTGGTTGTTGGTACCCACTAGGTTGATATGTTGGCTGGTAGGAGGTTGGCTGATAACTTGTTGGCTGGTATTGAGGTGTTGGTGTATATTGGAATTGAGGCTGATATGAGTATTGCGAACTGGGAGTTGGTTGATAAGAATATGCGTAGCTTGACTGTGAATAACTTGTAGTATAGGTATTTTGATTAGATTGAGAACCAAATGGATTATAAAAGGAATTTCCGCTTGCAACGGTGCTTGAACTCGTATAGATTGGGTTCTGGTTGCTTGGCTTGCTAAATGGACTGTTATACATCCGAAAAGATATTAATTATTTTTTTATAATCATTATATGAAAGAGACTAACAAATACCTTGACTAAGCATTATCCTTGACCCAATAATCAAGCTTTGATCTAGATTAGAGTTTCCTTATGTCAAAACCCTCTTTGATACCCCCAAGAAGGTCGTAGTAACTTTCTATGTATTCAGGTTTAAATATGAATTTTAGAAGATTCTTATTATAATTGCCCAATCATTATCAAAGGATTGAAAAAATGTATCTTAGACTATACATATGCTCTGTTAAAGTTAGCTCCCTCATGATACCATTCTAAAATAGCTTAAACTAAAAATTCACTCATAGTGATTTGAATTAACGAGTATTGAGAGTGAATACCATTCATCTGAACAATTTATGTTCTTTCATAGAAAAAGGACAAATTTGTAGCAAGATACTTATAAACTCTGCAAAAAAAAATTAAATCAAAATCAAAAACGAATTTCAAATGGAAAAAATATTTTTAGGTAACCAAAATTTCTGTCACTAACAGTCTAGAATTTTCCAAAAAAGCTCAACAGGATATCAGAAATAATATTATTGACGAGTACAGTCTAAAAAGATTTGAAGAAGAGTGGATCAAGTCTCTCCAAAACCCTAATTTCCAAATCATAGATCATCATGAATACCTACTATTGTGCCTAGAATTATGGGAAATCTCATTTTTTGTCAATCAAAGAAGTTCAGAGGAAACAATGAAAAAATCATGTTTAAGGCTAATGTTAATTGCATGCAAGTCACTACTCAAGATACTAGAAGTTACAGAAAGCTCAAATAATACGTTGAAATGGATCATCAAAAGCTCGAAATTAATTCTAGAATTCACTCCATTGTTCTTAAATTCAACAATTTGTGCTGAAGAAATTGGTGTCTCCTTACATCTTGAGGATAGCTTAAATTGCTTATTAAAATTTGATCAAGTGTTGAAAAACACTGCAATTCCAATTGATAACTTATGCCCTAATCAAATTGAACAACTGCTCCTGATACACTCAAAATTATTGCAGTTAGAAATTATTGATGCTCAAAATTATAAAGAGAGTAAGTTGGTGACCAAAATCAAAGATGCCATTATTCTCTTAAAAAAATTAAACAATTCAAAACTGAGAACCATATTTTTCAGTTCCATTATCTCACTAATTCTCAAATTTGATAAGTCAACTCATATGGGCCATATTGATTTAATATTGAAGGCAGTTTATGAAGATAAAGAATTATTCTTAGAGAATCATTCAGGGAAGTTTAGAGTGCTATTTGAGAAGATCATTTTTTATTTTTCTCTAACGAAGAACAAGCTAAATGCAAACAATGTAGTAGAATTCTATGAGTCCCTAGCAAAATTACCAGAGGATATCTTTTCCGAGTTCCTGAAATTTGTGGCTCAGATTAAATTGTTGAAAACTCATACTGAGTCCAGGATTGACCAAGAAAAAATAATTAAGCAAAAGTTCGAATACATTATGACTAAAATCCAAATTCAACCATATGAATTAATAATGCTGTTAGAGGAGTTTTCGCAGCTTATAGAGCCCCATCATCAAAGATTAGTACTCTCAACATACCTTAGCAAAATTCCTCCTAACGATTTCAGGCACTACAATGGAATTGATCAGTTATTCATTCATCTACTCAACCTTTGGAATAGATTATTTGATATTGTTTCAGAACCTGATTCTCATTTGGAGACGGAATTGGTGAGTGATATACAAACAATAATCAAATATTTGCTTAAAGAAAAAGGAAAAAATAATCATTTCATTGAACTATCAATTCTTCAACTCTGCAGATTACTAACTGTTAAGGAGTTATATCAGCTGTCTGACTCTGTTCTTTCCAATCTTCTAGTCATACTCAATAAACATGAGAAACAAGATACGCTGAAGCAAATCTATCTAATTCAAATTGACAATGCATTTCATTTACAAAACGAATCTCTTGTCAAATACTTTGAACTTTATGAATCCATGGAAAATGAAAAAAACGCTTTAGTATTTTTACTTTCAAAACTCAAAACCTCGCTTTTCTTGCTATACAAGCAAAACACATTTTCAAAAGAAAATCTATGCTTATTTGAAACTTGTTTATCAAAGACATTAAATCATCCGAATATAAGTCCTAGCCTAGCTCTTAGTATTCTCCTGGATATCTTCACTTTTGCATCCCATGATCTAAAGGTTGATGGAAAGTCGATTTTCATCCTACAATTGTCAGTTATACAAGAGAATCTTGAAAGATACCTTAAATTGATATCTTCAAACAAGTCCAAGGAGTTAACAGATATTTTCAAAGTATTTTGCTACTCTTTAAGGGATTGGAAAAGGACCTGCCCAGAGAGCGAGCTAGAAAAACAATTAAGTTCAGACCAAGTTTCCCAAATAACATTTTTGTTTGAATTGGGCCTCTTTATTTTGAAATGCTTTTTCATGGTATGTCAAAAACATGATACTGAAATGATGGTTGAGCAACAGTCTATTTCAGATTTAGTTAAAGAAGTTAATTATATCGAGCAATTTTACTGGAGTTTTACGTAATTTTTCTTCTGGTCACCTAACTTCAAGATGTTTAATACAAAAAAGCAATGTGGATCATTCTCTCCTGGAAAAATTTTATTATCTGTCATTTGAGGTAAAGTGAATCATTAATCGAATCCAATGCTAATAGCTAAAGGCAATCAAAATAGTGGTTCCAAAATTGCAAGAATATAACCGATTTGTTAATGAATCAAACGACGACTTTAACACTCAATCATGCATAGATTTCATTATCCAAGATATTCAATTAGCAAAAGAAAATGCGGTTACTATTGTTGAAGCATTTTTACTTTTTCTCTCTTTACAATTAACACGAAGTAATTTAGACCCAAATGTATATCAAAACTCAATTCTTGATGATGATGATACTTTATTCAGTTGGATGGACAAAATAAAAAACTTATTAACAAAGAATCCTCAGCCAAATGATTCTCGTTATCTGTCAATATTCCAATTTATGTCTTTGACAGAGTTTGAGTTTTACCTACTAAAACAACCCGCAAGGCTCCAATTATTTGTGGATGTAAAACTCCTTGATTCTGTTGATTAGATAGGAAATTGCTTCAACTGAAACCCTGGGTTCAGAATTTATTTTTATGCTTGGAGATATATGCAAGAAGAGAGGGAAGTTCAAAGGTGAATTATATCTAGTTCATTATTAAAAACAACAGAATATTTGACTTGTTTAAGGGCATTTCTAAAGTCTGCTAACAAGAATTGTGACAATTATTTATTACCTAGTATATTTGTATCTATGGCTCATTATTCTCATTAGTTGAAATTTTTGGAGAGCTACTAGAAAATTCAACACAAATTGAAGAAACAGTGATTTTGGTGAAACAACTTGTCTACCACCTGGATGATATTGAGATTGACCAAATTGACCAGAGCATAAGAGACAACATAATCGAAGAGGTAAAATTTCCTCAGGAATAAAGTTAAAGATAGCTACATTTCATTAGAGAAGGAGTTTTATCCTGGGAAGATTTAGGCATTAGGTATTTGTTAAAAAGGAAATTAATGCTTAGAAAAAATGAAAAGGAGGAAGAGTATTGGAAAGTTTGGAAAAGGTTAGTCGAAGCTCTAGATTTGAAAATTGAAGGCTTTGAAGTGTTACAAAACGTTAGGTAGTTTATAGAATTTGAATATTTTCATTTTTATGCTTGGAAGTGTTACAAAAGGTTAGGTAGTTCAGAATATTTTCGTTTAGTATTTATACTTGAATTTATAATTTATTGCTGAATCTGATATAGTATTATATAGAGTATTTAAGGAAGTTGCAATGCAGAATACTCACAATATCAGCAGGAATCACATATCAAATGACAATGAGCTAACTTTGGAAGAGAAGTTACTACATCTTGCAGCCAAACAAAATGAGGAAGGTTAAGTTCTTATTTCCTAACTCTTAATTTTTAGAGGCTGCGCAAACAGATCCTTCAGTCAACCAATCTACAGATATAGCATCTCGTGAAGGGAAGAAGAACGAAGAGGGAACTCTAGAGAATGGAAGTGAAATAGACCAATCCTCATTCGCTGAGGATTTGGGGATGGATATCAATATACCTCAAAATGCAGAAATTGTGAACATGAAAGATGAAGAATATGAGAATGAAAATCCTATCCGCAAGCTCGAGGATCAAAAGGAAGATCCAGTTGAGCCTCAAAAATCCATAACTGAGGATGATCTCTTTAAAATTAAAAATATTGATACTGGAGAATCCTATGATATTAGACAAGACAATATAGTCGATAAGGTGAACCCTACTCAGCAAGTTACATTGAAAGGAGTACCCTGGAATAATTTCTGGTAATGCTTCTTGCCTATCTCTTAAATATAAGGAAACAAATCAGAAGAAGCAATGAAAATCTTTGGGATAGTGCCGAAGCGGGCGACCACGAGAGAGTAAAAACTCTTTTAGACAAAAAGAAGCAAATGTATCCTGCAGAAGTTAATTCGAAGTAATTTGCATATCTACCTTCTAAAGCCTTTAGGTCACTTGATGACTGGACTGCTTTACATATGGCTGCCAATAATGGTCACCTAAAAGTTGTTGAAGTTTTACTAAATAATGAAGCTAATATTGAAGCCAAAACCACAATGTCTAGAACTCCTTTACACATCAGTTGTTTGAGAGGATACTTTGACATTGTGAAACTCCTTGTTGATTCAGGCGCCAATATCAATGCCACCGACAATGACTTCAACACTCCTCTTCATTATGTGAGTGAGCATGGTTATCCAGATATTTTGAAATTCCTCTTGGATAAAGGCCCTGAAATCACAATCAAGAATCATGCAGGACTAACATGCATTGATGTCGCCAACAATGTCGAAATTAGAAGAATATTTGAAGAAAGAAATCTGATAAATGAGAATACTGTCAATAGCTTTGGCAGAACCTCAGTTGGAGATTTTGTTCTTTATAATGGTCGAGCAGATATAGTTGGCAAACTACTCTATATGGGATCCTTCAATGCCAAGTAATTATGTGGTCGTTTATAAGTCACTTCTTAGAATGATGCAGAGAAAATCAACAGTCGAAGATAAAAAAGATAAAGATCCAAATAAAGGAGGGATTTCCAAGATCACAATTCATAATTACGATAAACAGGGTAATCAAGCTTCACCCAAAGGAAGTCAAGTAAAATCAAAGAATACTAAGACTTAATTATTCAAGGAGAAAATCGGTCCTCATAGTTTTGTTATTCATTATATGCTTGGAAAGGGAAGCTTTGGAGAAGTTTACCTTGTTGAAAAAGGAAACACTAAAAATTACTATGCCATGAAAGTTTTAAGAAAGGACAGAATTCTTAATCAGAACTTGACAAGATATGCCAAAACTGAAAGAAATGTCCTTAGTATTATGAATCACCCATTCATTGTGAAGCTTAATTATGCTTTCCAAACAGAAAACAAATTATACTTGCTTCTTGATTATTGTCCTGGGTATTAAGATTTTTTTCAAAGATTTAATTTGCTTTAGAGGTGATCTTGGTTCTTTGATATCCAAGAAGAAGAGATTGAGTGAAGATGTTGCCAGAATCTATGCAGCAGAAATCACTTTGGCATTGGAAGCACTTCATAGCAAAGATATTATCTTCAGGTAGCCTCGATGTTTACACTAATTTTGATAATTTCAGAGATTTAAAGCCTGATAACGTTGTTTTGGACAGTGAAGGACATGCCTTATTGACCGATTTTGGTCTCTCCAAAGAGGGTGTAAAGGAAGGATTATGCAGGTCTTTCTGTGGGTAATATACATCTTATTAAGAGCTTATAATCAATAGTTCTGTTGCCTATCTAGCTCCTGAAATGCTAAGAAGAAGTGGACATAATAGAACAGTCGACTGGTATCTTCTAGGTGTTCTGATTTATGAGATGCTGGTCGGAATTCCACCTTATTTCAGTTCAAATCGTGACGAACTATTCCAAAATATCCAGAAAGCTCAATTAAAGTTACCTAAAATTTTGAGCGAAGAAGCCAAGCATCTTATAACCAGTGTAAGCCTTTAACTTTATTTTTATTAAAGTTTTAGCTTCTGAAGAGAGATCCCAGCAAGAGATTAGGTGCTGTCAATGATGGAGCTGATATTAAAAAGCATCCTTGGTTTAAGAACATTAACTGGGATGATGTTTATCAAAGAAAATTGAAGCCCCCTCTACCTGAGAAAAAGATGCCAAAATTGAATAGTGCAATGAACACAAAGATTGAAGATAACATTTCTAATGATGATAGAAACCGTATCCCTGATTGGTCTTTCATCAAACCTGAAGGATTTTAGATGTAGTTTCGTAGTTATAATACAATTTCCATTAGTATTGATGTATGTACTTTACAAGAAAGAAAAAAACTGACTAGTTAATTAGTTGTCTTTTTTTTAAGAAGACGAGTCTTTATCTCTTCTTGAAGCATTCTAAAAAATAAATAAATACGGTTCATTAAAATTTTACTTTTCACTTTGCTCCACAAGTTCCTTCTGCCTTTTAAAGAATTCATTGTATTTTTTGTAATTTTTATCCTTACTACTACCACCCTTATGATCACTGCTTTGATCAATACTATTTTTCAGCAATTGAAAACTACTCATGATATTCTCAAAGGGATTCAGATTATTTTGGTGATTTTTATCTTTATTTTTCTCGAGTAATGGTTTAGACTTTTTCTTATCCATAGATAAGCTTCTCTGCAAATTAGGTTCCTGATTGTTCTCTTTTATTTTTTTTGGAGAAGGTCTTATTCCCTCGTTACTGTTGCTTATTTTACCTTTTCTCTTGCTATCAGAGTAAGATCTATCTTTCTGGTAGTGATCCGTGCTAGTCATCATCTCGTCATCAAAATCTGGTGAATTTCGATATTTCTCAGAATGATCTAAATGGATACTTTGCGTAGTAAAAGGATTGTATAAGTTCGATTCTCCAAAGCTCTCATCAGTGTGGGGAGGATGAATTGGGTGATTGAGGATATTCGAGTTCTCATCAAAGGGAAATTTATCAGCATTATGAGATCGATTTTTACAATGCTTCTTTCTTTGACTGGGCTCTTGTTTATCACCTTTGTGAATGGGTGATGCTTTTATCAAAAATCCTCTTTCTACTTCTTCTACTTCTCTAGGAGAAGCAAGATTTCTGTCAATAGAATCAGTCTCAGCATGCAAGTATTCGAGTCCCCTTGGAGATTGAATATTATTCATTCTCAGCTTTTTCATCAGAGCTTCAGAATTCTTATTGTTCAGAATGAAGTGCTGATTAACAGTTTTTGCTAATTCGCTCTAGAGAATAAATTACAACAATAATTTTCGATACATGTTCTCTTTGAAGTTGAGAAAATTCATCATCTCTTTTTTTCAAGAATAGCATCGTCAGCTCCTAGCCTTGTTATGATTTTGGAATTCCAGTGATTACCAGATTTTTCTGCAAATTATTGATAATTTCAGCTTCTGATTTTCTTTGTTCTACCATTTGCTCCATCCTCAAATTTAAGTTTTCCTACAATTTCACAAAAACAGCCTAAATTATTACAATCTCTTTTTTCAATATCTGGTTTTCTAAAGCAAGCTTTTCATATTCGTCTTTGACCTTTTCTATATCTTGGGCGACTCTTTGGTAGATATAATTTTCAATAAATTTCAAATCAGATATATCGAGCTTTTTGATTTCATGAGAATGGCTATCTTTTGTGGATAGATGGGCCTGTGAGCCCTCAGTCTCTTGAGTCTCTTGAGTCTCACATCTTTTTTCTTTTTCTGATTTTACTGGTCTAAATTGCTTTGGCAGGGGCAAGAAATAGCGTTCTTCTTTATTATTCTCCACAATTAGAATATCAGATTTCTGGTTGAAGGGTTTGGGTGGTATTATATCTCTTTCATTATCACAATCTTTACGAAACAAATGACCAAATTGATCCTTGTTAAAGCTAATTTCATTTACATCAATATATTGATTGCTAGGATCAGAAACCTCAGGTTCCTTAACACACATGGGTTGATTATATTCATGTGGTTGTCTGAGCAAGAAAGGTTCCTCTTCAATGCTTCGTCGAGGACTTCTTTTTAACAAATTAAGTTTGTAGTCCTCATCTTCTCTAGGGTCTAGATAGAGTTATTATCAAGTAATAGATCTTTTACTATTCATATCTTCGGATTGAGATATTCCTGAATGCTGGGAGTGGGGCTGAAGTGTAAAATCAAGATTATTTTCAACATGATTATTAGGTTGGAGCTGATAAGTATAGTCTTCAGTTTGTTTTTCTAAAAGATTCTGCTTTGGAAGGGTATTCGAACTTAAGGATTTATTTTTGTATTTTGAAAGATGAAAATCTTTTGGTATCCCATTATCTGTTGACAGTAAAGTTCCTGGTTCAGCAAAATATCTTCTTTCTGCCTCAAATGCGTTCTCGAGCATTTTTTGGAATTCAGGGTCTTCATATCTACTCTGAGATGCATTCATCGAATGGAAAAATTCATTATAGTCAAGGAGATTCTCGTCATTTTTCTCTAAATAATCTCATCTAAGTAGCAATATGAAATACTTTGAAATTCCAATAATTCATGTAAGTAATGCAGTTCTTCTTTGGAATTATTATTGCTCGCTTCATATAAATTGTCTGGGGAGATTCCCATATAATTTTTAAAGCTTTCAATACTTTCTTCTTTCTTTTCATTAAGAATAATCGTGAAATTTTTTACGAGGTGAGGATGCATCCTAAATATGGTAAATGTGCAATCTTCGAAATAAAAGTTGCTCTTTGAATAATTTATTTTGAATCTATTAACGATCTTCTAACAATAATAAAAATGATCTTATCATTGTTGAAGATTAATAGAGATTTGGAGGGAATCATGTTTGAGCATACCAAGAGAATTCATACTTCATGCAATGTTAAGTTGCCCTAATCTCCCAACGTTTTTATGGGATTGTAAATTTAACATGAGATATCACTATCATTGGACTTAAAAACTTTTCAGTTTAGGTTTGACAAAACATGGCAATCTACATATGTACTAGACGATAAATTCTTTATTTCTTCTTGGTCTTTTCTTCAGTGCGGGCTTGTTGGGCCTCAACAGGGTTCAAGTAGATACCCTTTTCCTTGGGAAGGGAGATAAGAGGGTTCTTTCCCTTTCCGATGACGAAGATGTTGCTAATTCTGGTGGCGAAGCTGTGTCCTCTGGCATCTCTGATGTGAACGATGTCGAATCCACCCATGTGTCTGTCTCTGGAGGTCAAGACTCCGATTCTTCCAATGTTGTTACCTTGAGTAACCATGACGAGGTTGCCTAAGAATATATAATGGTTATTCTCTTTGAGTTACCAGTTTCAAACTTAACGACGTCAAGGATCTTTCCAGTTTCAATATCGATCTTGACGGTATCGTGAACAGCGATATCAGGGTGAGGGAATCTGATGGTTCTACCATCGTGAGTAACGATGTAGGGAATTCTGTTGGGTCCCATTTCCTTTCTCTTGACCTTGCAAAGCTTGAACTAATCAATTAGAACCATATTTTGGATTGTTTACCTTAGCTTCATCAGACTTTATGCTTCTCAAAACGAACTTTCCTTTAATGTCGTAAAGGACTCTGAAGTTTTCTCCAGTCTTCTTGATGGTGATGACATCTAGTAGAAATGAGGCTTCTTATGCCACCAATCTTACCCATGAAACCAGCGGGGAACTTTTCATCTCTTCTGACCTTTCCGTCAACAAAGACGTTTCCTTCCTTGTCATTCAAGACCATCTTGACTTCTCTTCCGGTCAAGGCGTACTTAAGACGGTGTCTATGGGTTAAAGAAGGAGACTGATGTTAGTACTGAACAATGACAGCCAAAGGAATGCTTTCTCTAAGTTTATGGGGACCTTGAGAAGGTCTGGGGGCCTATGAATCATTATCGCAAGTATGGTTAGGATATATACCCAATTGCCACCACATTTGTCAAGCATCCAGCTCTTGGGAGCGGTGATTCTCTTTAAGTGCTTTTTAGGACCTCTGGCCTATTAGATGGTTAACCACCTCTCATAGATTTCTTTACCATTTGCTTTTAAATCTTGCTATTTATGCAGATTATTATTTAAATCACTCATTTTCGAGTAAATATTTCCCTCGAGAATGTGATGAATAAAGCCCTGACTTTGATAAATTTTCTTTATCTTGCATATTCAGTGAGCAAGAGAGGTGTTCTACAAATATCTTTTGGAGTATTATCTTGCCGAGCAGAAAAACACAAAACAATAAAATATTTAAATGAGCATAAAGAAACTTGATTCTCAATCCATAAGTAGAATCTCTGTTAATCAAGTTATCATTGATTTATCCATTTGTATAAAAGAGCTCCTCGAGAATAGTCTTGACGCTGGAG